>Ga0316205_10000130_pt1 | contig 167897 bp, 156 predicted proteins | sample 3monthpyrite_MG_FD_204941 | JGI IMG/M metagenome (GOLD analysis project Ga0316205, IMG submission 204941) | Microbial mat bacterial communities from mineral coupon in-situ incubated in ocean water Damariscotta River, Maine, United States -... | ecosystem: Environmental > Aquatic > Marine >...
CAGCAACCGATTTGCAGCGCACATTATCAGGCAACATCAGTTTAATGCCCTGGCCGCAACACGTGGTTGGCGCTATGCGTTACAGGGTTGCTGGGATGGGTCAGAAGAAATTGCGCGCCTTGTATTATCAAAGTGGGGGATATGGGCTGAGTTCTGGGTTGATGGGGTGGGTGAGTACGGGGCCGATACTACTGAAGCAGGTGTTTTTAATTATGTCTCGACCGACCAGGTGCGTTTTTATGCTTATGGCAGTGCTGATGACGTAAATAATATAGCCTGGAACAGGCAAGAACGTGAAGAAGGTGCGATGCCACTAGAAGATATTCCGATATTACTTATGTCCGAAGTATTCCGTGATGTTGATATGTTCGTTGGCGTTGCCAGTGTTGGTAACGACCCGGAGTGGTCAGACGGTGGTCCTGAAGGGCAGTATCGTGATTACTGGACATCCTATAGTTTTGGAGATCTAAATGCATCAGCCAAGACTCGAAAAGAAGTGCTCGAACGGCTGATTCCAAGATTAAAAATTGCCGACCGTTGTGAGCTGACAGATAAATTCTTGGTAGTGAAGGGTGATATCCGCAGTTACAAAATTCACCTGGGTTCCGGCAATATTCTCATGACACCTAATGACCAATATCTGTGTATTGTCGTTGCACGTGGTAAAACGGGTAACGATGGTAAAATATTTCTGCCTTTTGAAGGTGATAATATATTATCGATCATTTTATCCAAGGCCTTCATGCTGGCTGAAGATAAAAAAATAAAAGATAGTACAATTATTAGCCAGATTAATCCCTGAAAAATATCTTTATTGTATTAAGCTGTTGATAATGATTAACTCCTAACAGGATGGCCATAATAAGAAAAGATATTTTCTAACATCGAATTTTTTCGCATTTAAGATTCGAGCAATCTTGGGATATAAACCATCAACTAAAATGACATTCATCTTAAGAAAATTTGAATCACACCCTCCCATCAAGCAATGCATATAATCAAACATAAATAGATTGCCAGGAAATGACTCTATTATTTATCTAATAGTACTCATTACGGCAGATATTGAATAAAAAACCAGAATAACGGACAGTCGAAGATCTCAACGTATAGTTGAATATATATTCAACTATTTCATGGACAACTTATTTGTCAGGGAAAGAACTGTTTACAGGCCTTAAGCCCAGGTGTTCGTTCATAACCTAAGGTTTGACAGGTTTGTTTGAGTTTATAAACAGAGCCTACCAAGCCCTTAAATGATGATTCATAATGTTTGGTCAGGTAATGCCAGTGTTTTGGCTCTATATTCAAACGTTGAGGCAGAATTTCGGCTGATGAATGCGCCTGGTGAACAAACAGGGGTCTTGAACTACGCAACTCGACGTGGACTTTGCGGGAAAAGGGTGTTAATAATTCCTATACTTGAAGTCGGACAAGGCCAGAAGGGCCTGTGTGCAACGAATATTGTGCCAGTCTGATTGTTTCTGAACACAGTCAAAAGGAGATGACAGCTATGTTTTTCCCTTGGAAGAAATCATACAGCGAGAAGATCTTCATCAATTATCGCCGTGATGATGCGGGCGGATTCGCGGGCCGGCTCTCGGATACCCTGGCCAACTACTTCGGACGCGATCGAGTCTTTCGGGACGTCACAGACATCGACTACGGCCACGACTTCGAGCAGGTGATCGATCAGAAGCTATCAGAGTCGGGCGCTGTCGTGGTACTCATCGGCAACAAGTGGTCCTCGGTCACCGACAAGGAAGGGAAGCGACGTCTGGATGATCCGGCCGACTACGTCAGCCGTGAAATCTCGGCCGCCCTGCAAAGCGCCGTCCCTGTCGTTCCCGTGCTGATCGGCGATGCCAACATGCCTCGAATGGACGAGCTGCCCGAGAAACTGGGCGAACTCACCCGACGCAATGCCATAACGATCACAGATGAGCGTTGGGACTTCGACGTGACCCGCCTGGCGAAGGTGCTGGCGATCGATGTGCCCGGTTCAGTAGCACAAAGAAAACTCGACGCCCTGAAGTCAATGGCCCTGCTCCTATTATTCGCACCCGGTACGTTCGTAACAATCATCTTTTGCGTGGCAGTGGAAAGATGGACGGAAGCAGTCACACTCAAGGAGGCTGGATTTACTTCGCTCGTGTCTGCTGTTCCCTTTATCGCAATCCTTTTGGCGGGTACGCTGGCGCTTGTTGCTGCGCCCTCAATGGAGGAGTCGAAGCGTAAGTTCGCCTGGGCAGCCACGTCTCTGGCGTACTTGGGCACATTAGCGGCGTTCATTTATTACGCAACGAAAAACGCGGGGATGCCGGACTGGAGTCTTGTGGTCAATTTCGGTTCGTCTACCATCATCACCGTGGGCGTACTCGTCCTGATAACTCTGGCCGCCTTTAAGGCGAAATAGGCCCCGGCCGGATATTGTCACATTTAAGATTCGAGCCATCTGACAACATAACAAACACAGTTGCTGTTGTTTGCGATGTTCATAATTACGACTAGTGATTTTATCTATGCCACATAAAAATGTACGTCTGACACAGCGGGATACGTAATGATAATATGAGGTAGCCTCGAGTGAGAGTTGAGTGTAGCGAGATTTGGGCATGGTTAACTCCTTTAACCAATCAGTTAGTCCATATACTAATGAAATAATGGGTTTGATTTCATTTGCTGCCAAATATTATGATGGGTGTCCTAACAGTTCGACACATCAACGAAATACAAAAGTTAATCGCTAACAATTTAACCAGGGAAGAATCAGGACTTGTTGGCGAGCTTGGCCAGTTGGTCTCTTTCCTTGGCAAGTGCGGCCTTAAGCTCATCATCGGTGATTGCGTTGACGGTGTCGTCGATGTCGCTGAGTGTGGCTTTTAACTCCCAGGCAGCAGCGCCTTGTTGTGCGACCTCGAGCGAAAGCTTTCGAACACGATCAACATCATGTGATCTATACGCGGCCCCGAGCAAAGTCGGTTTGGCCCAGCCGTCATCTTCACCACGTTCGATAGTACGCTCACAGGCTCTTACGATGTGTTTATCTAAAAACGCGGCTTCTTCTTCGTCGCCTGGATTGCCCTGTGCTCGTAGCAGACTGGGCAGGTTTGATGGGCAGTAATAGGCATTCAGATCAAGTTGTGTTCCGCGATTATAGTGTTCTATCGCAGAATTGAGGTATCCACGTTCTTCCAGGTCTGCTTCCATGCAGCCATTTTCTAGTCGTGTCTTACGTTCTGCGCGCCATAGGCGTTTGTATCGCCCGCCGATCAATCCATGACGTTCTGGATTTTCTCCATGGCGCTTGATTAACTCCTTGAGCCCTTCAATGGCAATCTCATGCTCGCCAATTTCTGACTTCGCCAGCAAGAGTTGTTCTTTGGTATACGGGCGATCTTGCAGCGCCTTGGGTAATGTTTTTATATATTCACCGAGTGCCTCCCAGCCGAGGCTGTCTCGTACTAAGGTCATCAGTTCAAAGGCGACCTCCGGAATTTTCAGACTGCTCCCTCCGTACTGTTTGCGTAGTTCGGCAACTTTGTTATTGCGGGTATCCATATCCTTCATCATGCGCACGGCACGCACCTCAGCCTGGAACTCACTGATTTTCTCTATCTGTTCCCGAAACACGGTGGACTCTTCTTTGCTTTTTACAAGCTCATAGAATGGCGTTGGTGCATCTTTCATCTTGGGGATGATGTCTTCGAGATGTTTGCGGATCACTTCCGCTTCTTCGTCGGGTACGTTTCCATCGTGTAATGGGTATCGCGTTGTACGGATCTGATCGGTGTCAAATAGTTGTCTGGACCAATCTGCCGCGACCAGGATGCAATGTGTTTTTTTTGCGACATGGCGCAAGCCTACTTCATAGTACACATTACCATTGGGCAATGTTAAGTCAGCGAGTACAAGTTCCGACAGGGCCAGACGTTCAAGCATGTCTTTAACGATAACCGTACCCACTTCGGCATCGGCACGTATCGCAAGGTATCCGAGATTTTCCAGTGCCGGTCGGAAGGCTCGGTCCCATAACGCATTGCAATCAAGTTGGGCTGGCGCCCCTTCGGGTGGCGATGGAACCTTTCGTTGGCCGAATGGCATCACCATAAAGGCAATAGGGCGAAGTTTGGAATCTTCAGGCATAGGTCACCTTACATTATATTGAGTTCTGTTCATGGTCAGCACTGTATAGACTGATATCCAGATGTAATTGATAAGTATTGATGTTTAACGTCGTAACTAAGCATGAATTTTTCTATTGTCTATAATATATAGTATATATGTCGTAGAAAATACTAATAAATAATGGCAGAAAAAGTGGGGACAGAGCACAGTTTCCGCTAATATTAGAAACAACTGTGCTCTGTCCCCATTTTCCATTCTATTTTTAATAAGAATGTTATCTCTTCACCGCTAAGCTGAAGTGATGAATAAATGGAGTCTGAAGCACCTCTAATTTCACGCACAATCTTTACTTCCAAAAAAAACGGGGATAATGACCATGTTACAACAATTTCGTTTTACGCTGCTCTTCTTCTGTTTACTGGGGGCGTCACAGACGATTGCTGGCAACCTCAAAATCACTCCTCTTGGTAGTCACGATGGTGAGTTTTGTAGCCGTGATCGGGCGTTAATCCTTGAAGATCCTAATGGTATGCGTGTGCTTTATGATGCCGGTTTGACGGTTGCCGGGCCGGAAGACAAGCGCCTGGGCAAGATCGATGTGGTGTTGGTCAGCCACATGCACGGCGACCATGTTGGGGCGGTGCATATCCCCGGCGTGAATAGTGGCGAGTGTGGTAAACCTGCGGCGTCAGTGAAGGCCTTGCCCAATACCAACAGCGTCAATATTGCCCTGGCAAAAAAAGCAAAAATTGTTACCGGCAGTGAAATGCCGAAGTTTTTTGCTAATAAGTTAAAAGTACTGGGGGGTAACCCCAGGGATTCTTTGATTGTGCGCTTCGGTGCATCGCGCAAGGTAGGTGGTGTGACCATTACCACGGTACCCGCGGTGCATTCCAACGGGATTGCCGGTGGCATGATCGGTGGCGAACTGGGCAAGATGCTGGATGCCGCAGGACTGACAGCTTACGCTGGTCCACCCACCGGTTATGTGCTGACGTTTTCGAATGGCCTGGTGGTTTATCTTTCCGGAGATACCGGCATTACTGCCGAGCAGGAAACCGTGGTACGTCAACACTATGGAGCCAAACTGGTAGTGATGAACATTGGTGATACCTATACCAATGGCCCACGCGAGGCCGCCTTTGTGGTGAATGAACTCATCAAACCCAATAGTGTGATCGCCTCCCATGCGAATGAAGCTGCCACCAAAAGTGGCAAGGTGATCGCCGGGACGCGTACCGACACCTTTATCAAGGCCAGCAAAGTTCCGGTGTATGTACCGTTAAGTGGACGGACGATGGAATTTGATAAAGAAGGGATGTGCGTAAAGGGATGTACGCAGTAAGAAAACGAAAGTAATAGGGCGCACATAATAAGAAAAGATATTTTCTATGATCGAATCTTGTCGTATTTAAGATTCGAGCAATCAGACAACATAACAAGCAAGTGTGGTTAAAATCAACCCGACAACGAATTAATAATTAAGCTACTTGTCACTCTTTATTATCACACAGCAAAGCATCATATTTTATTATAGTTTACTTGATGTCTTATACGTTGCAACTAGCCAATAGTTTAACTGGTGAGTAGTATAATTCATCATCGTATCTTCCAGGTTTAGTTTCAAAATTAAGGTGTAATATGGGCTCTAAACTTGTGGCTGTCAGAAAAATAATTGACTTTAATCAGTAAGATTTTCAATTATGTTCGTCCTATAACTATAAGAAAGTGAGAATAGTCAACTAGACCTTATGAGAAAACGATATAAAAATAAACAGCGTAGTTGCGCCATGTGCAAACCGCACAAAATGCAATGGGATAAACGCTGGAAAGCAAAAGAGTTAAGTGAAATAGCGCAAACTGAAAAAGAAATACTGGAAATCATAAAGAATAAAAAACCATGACCAAACGACATTGCCATTTAAATCGTGGTCAGCAAAAACGATTGCAGCTCTATCTAGCCAATCGTAATGGAGTGGATGATTATGAAAGTCTACCTGGATGATGAGAGAGTGACGCCACCAGGCTGGATTCGTGTCTATTGGCCAGATGAGGCTATTGCATTGCTTAAGACTGGTCGTGTGACCAATATAAGTCTGGATCATGACCTTGGCGATGATGAACGCGGGACCGGTTATGATGTAGTACTGTGGATCGAGGAGGCAGTGATTACTCAGCAATTTGCACCTCCGAAAATGACGGTGCATTCGGCGAACCCCTCTGCACGTGAGAAAATGGAACGGGGTATAGACAGCATTAAAAAACATGACAGGAAATACGAGTAATCAGCCGTTGTACTTAGCACTTCCTGAAACAATATGGCATAATTCGACCAAAGGTAATAATAAGAAAACAATGGACGTGGGGTGTCGTGAAACATACCAGCTGGAGTGGGTGGGAAGTCATTTATTCGGATAATTGGACTCGCGAGTTCATGCAGATCGCGCGTAAACGTCTTCCGTATTCAAGTGAAGCCGCCGAAGAGGCCATGCAGGAGGCTCGGCAGGAGCTGGCTATCAAGCTGGATAAACTATCAGTACCACCGAATGATCTTAACAGCTACTTGCGCAGTGCTTTTCGCAATACGCTTGAAGATTACATCCGCAGCAAGCATGGTTATCCACGCCCACCTAGCTGGATTAAACAACTCGGTGCCGCCTATGAGCGCATTTATAAATTGTTGTGTCTGGAAACACGAGCGGTTGAAGACATACATTCCATTATGAGTAATGTCTATCAATACACCAGGGACTTTGTCGAACAGGTCATCCGCGAAGTCAGGGCGGGTGTGGTAAATTGTGGCTCATGGCGTGATGTAGTACCGCTAGATACCGCCATCAATGAGGTCGAGCAGTTTAGCTCTGACAATGAGGTTTATTCTCGCCCGGATCAAATACTGGAAGAAATGGACAGTCGTTCTGTCGTGGAGATGATCCTGAATCAAACCGGCAGTGATCTTGGTGGCTCGGAGACCATGCGCGGTGTATTACAGAACCTGGCTAAATGTAAATTAAACGATGATGAGCGGCTTTTACTGCGCCTGATGTTTACTGAAGGCTACAAATTATCAAAGGCAGCTCGGGAGTTGAATCTGGCAGATGCACAAGCGCGTAAGTTGTATGCGGCATGCATCAAGCGTCTGCAACAGTGCCTCATCGCAGCGGGAATAACGAAAATATGAATACACAAATATAGAATCAGTACGTCTTATAATATGAAGAGTTGGGCGAATGGCAGAACGCGACGACAATAACATCGAGAACGGGCAGTCAGCGGAGGAACGTTTAACTGCGATCCTGGCGCTGCTGGCTGATAGTGAATCACCTATAGGCTTACGGCCCGATCTCAAGGAAATCCAGGACTGGCATCTGGGGAAACTTGATGCATCTCGTGCGGCAGAAGTAAAGACACATGTGGCGCGTGATCCGGATTGTTTCCAGATGTGGAGTGATATGCTGGCTGCACGGGCATCCGCCGAGGCTAGTCAACCGACAAAAACAAAACGGTTAGAGCATTTATTCGAAAAGATTAAACCCAGATTTAAATTTCCCATACTTGCCAAGGCGAGTGCAGGTTTAGCAACTGCCATGGCGGTGTTGTTAGCGATTATCCTTCTCCCCGAACAACATATGGAGTGGTCTCCTTCGGACAACCCAATTATTGTTGCCGATTTACAAGCCGAGTGGCCATATCTTGCACGCACAACACGGAGTGAGGGAACGTTAACGTATGATCAAAAAATTGCATTGCAAGCGGGTCTGAGTCAGGGAATTTTGTTGAGCACACAGGGTCAACGCGATTGGGCTCAGGTGCTCGAGTATACCCATGATACACCCAAGTCATGTGCTAAGTCAGACAAACGATCCTTGTGTGAAGCGCAGACACAGGCATTACTAAAAACCGGCTTGCATGCGTCAGTATTATATGTAGCATGCCTGGAATACACATCGGATAAGACGAAATCATTTACCGATGAGTTCTGGGTAAACCAGACGATGGCATGGAAAAGCATTGGCGATGAATTAAATAATAATGAATTACAACCGATCTCGAAATATGCATTCACATTGCACCGTCTGGAGGACGATCGTGCCGCGCAATGTAGTGCTGTACGTGAGTTAATGAATCTTGCGTATTAATAAATCTAACCTACTGTCTACGTTAAGTATTGTCTCAGGAATAGCTTTCCTGGCAATAATGCTTGTGACTGCAAATATTGCTGTCGCTGGTAAAAAAAAGATTAGCCTTGAGCCTGAAGCAGAGCAGTATTTCACAATAGCTAAAGAACTCGAAGCAAAAGGCGACTATAAATCTATCCGTAAGCTTCGGAGTAAAGCGGTAAAACCATTATCGAAAATTGCTGATGAGTATGGCCAATCGAAGCGTTATGATGAGGCAATTGAGATTTATCAGAGGTTATACGAAATTCAAAAACGTCACTATGGTGAGCATAGCCGAAAAACACAACGTTTCCTGAGCAAGATTGCTTATATTAATCAGTTAGCGGGCCGCTATTCAGAGCAGGCACGATTAGAGCAGGGTATGCTCGACAATCGTGAAAAAATCACAGGAGGCACAGATGCGAAATCGTTAAAACTTCTGATGTCTCTGGCCTTCACGTATAAACAGGGCAGGGCCTATACTAAATCAGAAGCGTTGTATCTCAAGGCGATCAAGATACACGAAGAAAAGAATATGACACATCGTCATACCTATAATAAATTATTATATGAACTGGCGTCTTTATATATCGATAAAGGCGATTATGCCAAGGCAGAGCCTTATTATCGTCGGTCCTTGAATATAAAGGAAGGAGAAGAAATACAAGTCACGACGAGAAATATCACACGAATGTTTAATTATGCGTTCATGTTACAGTTTTCGGGAAGATTAGACGATGCTGAAGCCTTGTATAAAAAAATGCTGGTAGTAGCAAAGAGCAATCCTGCCAACTTTGGGCCTTATACACAGGAACCACAAGTTCGCGGGAATTTTGGTGCGCTTTATCGTCAAATGGGTGATTACGATAAAGCACTAAAGTTAAGTCATAGTACCTATGAAGATTATAAAAAGGGATTTGGGAAACATCATGCCATAACCCTCTATGCGCAGAATAATCTGGCAGAAACCTATCTTGCGATGAGGCAATATGAGAAAGCCCTGCCATTGCTTGAGGAGGCGGTCGAAGTATTGCAAAAGCAGGTTAAGTTACCCAATCAGCCCTATGTAGATAAAAATTATGTGATTCCTAACCTTGCGCTGACCTATGCAAAACTGAGTGATCACGGTCGGGCTGAAAAGTTATTTCGCAAAGTGATTTCTGAGCTCACCGAAGACTATTCTCAGGGGCATCCCCTGGTAACTTATTCGCAGGTCAATCTGGCAGAGAGTTATTATCAGCAAGGTCGCTTGCAGGAAGCGGCGAACTTATGCTTGCAGGCATTAGTGCACGCCATCAACAACAAATCGCCATATCTGTTAGCCAAAATCTATTTTACCCTGGCCAAGGTTAGACAAAAACAAGGACTCTTAGCCGAAGCAATATTTTACGGCAAACAGGGAGTGAATAAATTACAACAAATACGAGCTGGCTTGTTGACAACAGAAAAAGCACTACAAGCTAAATTTATTGAAAGTCAGCAGAAAAACTATGAAGTGCTGGCCGGATGGTTAGTCGATGCGGGACGTTTATCTGAGGCAGAACAAGTATTGGCCATGCTTAAGGAGGAGGAATATTTTCATTTTATTCGTCGTAATGCCACTACTGAGGGTCTGACGCAGGCCCAACTCAATTCGCTGGAAATACGCCAACAAGAAAAACTCATACATAGCAGTAGTGACATGGTGAAATTGGCGAACGAATTTATGGATTATCAGAATACCGATCCTAAGCTTATAAATGAAAAAGACAAACTACAGATCAAAAAATTGAAAACTCAACTCCTGCAAGCTGAAAAAACGTTCCAGGAAACATTGGCAGAGATAAAAAAGGCATTTGGATCTGGTAACAAGGGTGATTTGATAACGCAACTGGAAGATGCATCATATGCGAAGCTTGTAAAAGATTTAGGTGATGATGTTGCGCTAATCCATTTTTTACCTTTACAGGACGGCCTAAGGATTATTCTTCGCACATCGAGATTGAATACCGCAAAAAAGGTGAATATTCCGGCTCGACAGTTTAATCAACTGGTGAATGATTACCGTATGAAATTTACTGTTGAAGATGTAACCAATACCTCAAAGAAAGAATTACTCACTTTATCCAAACAACTATATCAATGGTTGATTCAACCTGTCGCACTGGTGTTGCAACAGGCTAATATCAAAACCTTGATGTTATATAAAAATGGTAGTATGCGTTATATACCGCTTGCCACACTGCATGATGGCAAAAAATATCTCGTTGAACGCTATGCATTGAGCAGTTACACAGCAGCCGCGACCGATTCGTTTATGGTAAAACAGTCTGTTGGTTGGACAATAGCCGGAATGGGGGTGAGTAAACAATTCGGCAAGTTCGCACCATTGCATATGGTCAAAGATGAACTGGACGGTATTATAAAAACGAATGATCGTGATAAGAAGGGGGTTTACCGAGGTGCGGTATATGTGAATGAAGCATTTACGCCGACACAATTCAAAATCAATATGCAAAGTGGCTTCAACGTTGGCCATGTTGCAACACATTATAAGTTCATGCCGGGAACGGAAGCAGATTCGTTTTTATTGATGGGGGATGGTAGTCACTTGACGCTGGCCGATCTGCGGCGTGCCAAGTACAATTTTCAAAAGATCGATCTATTAACCCTGTCAGCCTGTGAAACGGCGGTCAGTGATTCTACCTCGGATGGTCGTGAAGTTGAGGGACTGGCTACACTGGTTCAACGCCTGGGGGCCAAGGCAGTTATAGCTACCTTATGGCCGGTTACAGACTGTAGCACCGGACAGTTTATGCAGCTTTTTTATCAGCACCGATCAAGTGGACTGAATAAAGCCGCTGCGTTGCGTCAAAGTCAATTAGACTTTATTCAAAACAGGGTACCGATGATGGCCGTCAAACCCAAACAACACGACAAGGGATGCCAGCTATTAGTGGGTGATCTGGCCGGTGAGTATCAACATCCCTATTACTGGGCACCGTTTATTCTAATGGGGAATTGGCGATAATAAAGTAAAATCATCCAATAAATTAATATTATCAGGGTAAAATCAGGGAAATTTGTACGTCTATAAAATAAGGAAGAATTTAATTACGGAGCGTCAAAATGAAAAAGATACTGATAATAACATTTGTATCCTTGCTTTACCCAGTCATTTCCTATTCAGAGAGGATAGATGAATTTAAAACTAACTTCCCTGAATTGATCGGGACCTGGAGTTTTAAAGCGAGTCCGGCGGGAAAGCCGGTACCGTATCAAATGGCGCTTTGGGCAGGTAAGGTAGAGAGTCACAAAACCGGCCCACTAGGTATATTGACATGGTATACCTGCCGTACAGGCATTGCGATATATGAAATTCCAAGATCACAGATCCATGATTATCGGATAACGGAAGATACCGCCATTCTGAAAAAATATGATTTTTTTAAAATAAGTGAACAACATATATTTAAAATTGGTCATTGTAGTAATGGTTTTTTAGATCAATGGCCGGAATATCTGTTGCGAGAAATTGCAACCGGAAAATATTTCATTGCTGGACATACGATTGATGCAAAAAGAATACGGGAACTGAAAGCAATAATAAAAAAATATCATTATGCGTCGGCACGGCCGTTTGAGGATGCCAGAAGGCAGTCTGGCAAAGCAGAATTCAAAATATTTTCTGAAGTAAAACGTGACAGCCCTGATTATAATTTGGCGCCGGCACTTAAATATGCGGAAGATCGCCTTGGTAATAGAGCTGAAATTGCTCATGTTCGTAAGATATTGAATGATCCCTCAGTGGTATATAATCCAGATTATATTGCCAACCGCAAGAAAGATGATCTGAAAAAATATATTCCACACCAACCAGACAAAATCGTCAGTGTCGGCAATAATCGATGGAAGGGCTTTGAGAATGGAGAGATATATTCTGCTATCACCAATGGTACATTTAAAGGGCATGGGCCCGGAGGTGCTTACCATTTTTATCAGGGCTATATTAGTTTGATCCGTGCTTATGGACATTATTGTAAACAGGCTTTAAAAAAGCCAATTGTATCTGTCAATTACGACTGGGTGGAGCACGATAAATGGGGTGAGAAAAGTCGTAAGAGACAGTTTAATGAATCTATCCTGATGCGAAAGCGTTATGCAAAGAGTTTTAATACGGCTTATAGAGATTCACAAAAAACTATCAATGTAATGGGGATGATGAAAGGTGGGGCACGAGCTGCTATGCAAATGGGCCTCCATAGAGGCAAGGTTCAAAAAAAGGTCTTCACCGATGCGTTTAAATTAATTAAAGATGAAGGTTGTAACAATTCGATTACTTTTCAATTACTCGAAAATTATCATCGCAAGTTAACGAAAAACTCACCTTATATTCAAGAGGTAGATAAGCGGATGAAAAGACTAAAATGAAATCTTATCAATTTAATACCGACATTTCCTTGTTCTTATAATACATGTTGGATATTTATACTTATAAAAGGATAGAAAAAATGTCAAAAAGTATTCTGGTAACAGCATTATTATGGTTACTTTCTGGAAATATATTTGCCATGGGGCCACAGTTGGGCATAGATCTGACCGTGAGTCCACCTACATCAGAAGATTTTGTACCCGAGATCAAGGTGGTGTTACCCAAACACTTGACTTACAAGGCGGTAAAATTAACCCAGGTTAATGAAATCACAAAAGGCCAACTGGTGATGTATCAGTGTTATCTGGAAATCAAGGCCGTCACGAGCGAACCATTATATTCCTTCAAAGAGTTCAAGGAGGGTAAATACCATATCCAGGAAGTCACGCCTAAAGGGGCGGACGCCGCTCTCGCGGCGATGGCCATTGCCATGCCTTCAGTCGATGGATTGCCTAATCTTCGGGTTATTTTATTACCCAAAAACCCTAACGACAAAAAGTCTACCCCCACCGGCACTCCCCTGTCCAAATACAAACCGGGCAGTTATATCATTGTGAAATAAATTTTCCAGAAGGACTAAAAAATTCGAATTGTGTTCGTCCATTAAGTAACGGGGCCAGAAAGGCCTGCGTCACTTTTAATCAGATATAGGGACGAATAACCATGGATTCACAGAACACTTTTTGCCGTAAGGCATTTCAGCTCTTTTCGCTTGTTTTTCTCACTGGTTCGATCGTTGCTTGTGGCGGTGGAGGAGGTGCGACTGGCGGTAACAATCCACCGCCTCCAACGAACGTTATCACACGTCCAACCGTGATCGCGTTTGATAACGATAACAATGGTATCACCGATGCCACCAGTACTCTTACCTATGATAATGCAGGGCGCGTCACTCGTGAGGAGTATATTTACACCGGGGATGGTGTCCAGGATGCATTTGATTTATATCATGATGAAGCAACACAGATAGTCAATGAATTTGTATATGACGGAAATGGTCGCCTGTTACGGCACCGGCGTACGGATTCAAATGGCAGTGCTGAATATCGGCACAGCTATGATGGCAACGGTAATGTCACACGCATTGATGTCACCACGATTACTGCAGTAGGGACCGTGGATACGTACATTGCTTATAGCTATAACGGCAACCAGGCACAACAGTTTGATATTCGATTGTCATCTGACAACATGTTATTACTGACAGAAAGTTACGCCTATGATTTGCAGGGACGTGTCGTACAGGATCTGGGTATCTTATCTGCAGGTGGTGTGGGTTATGAGAGGCGATATAGCTGGGATATGTTAAACCGTCTGGATTTACAGGAACACGATGGCAATGGTGATGGTATTTATGAGATTACGTATGATTACATTTTCAATGATACCAGCGGCAAACTCGAACAACGTATTAATATGAATTTGGTCGCGCCTGCTCCTGCTGAGTTCGAAAATTTCACGGAACATTTCACCTATAATACCGGCGGTCAACTCGAGACTATTGAGTACGACAACAACAACGATGGCACTCTGGATGCGACCGCGACAGTGACGGTACGTGAAAACGGACCCTGTGCCGCTTTATATTTGCCAATCTTGTCAAAGAAGGCAGGTCAGGACGGTATTCCGGGATCCCTTGTGGGGGATATTGTCTGGTGTGAATAGTGAGGGTGGGGGTCAGTGTAATAGAACTGGTCTTGGACACACTGACCCCATTTTCAATTTTATACTAGTGTATATAAGTTATCGGACACATATCGGATCAGAAAATACTTGAAGATAAGTAACTACTTAAGGCAATAAATGATGTCATTGTTAAAAACATACGAGGAATCGCAATTCCATGAGCTGACAAACGAAGAGTTTCGTGCACTGTCGTTGTCTGATTGTAAAGGTGGGGAGCAAGGGATAGCTGTCAATGATGATGTGATGGATGAAAAAGAGTTATCGCTACTATACAACACAGAAGATACCATTAACTACTATCTGAAGCAGGCTCGTATTATTTGTGTGAAAGACGGTGAAATGAATTTACTGTCAACCAAAAGCCTGCGAGAAATGGTATTTGCGGAGAAACAAAATGCAGTTTACGAAAAACGTTATAAATTTGATGATATTTCGCAGATAAGTGGAGGTACGTGTATCCAGCCCCAGGATCTACAGAAAAATCTTCACGATATCAAGTTAACGGGAAACCTAACTGGAATGGTCGTTTGTTGTAATTGTGGAATACCAAATTGTTCTGCACAATATGCCTGGATAGAAGACAGATGCTGTTATGTCTTGATTGACTGCATAGGGAGCAACGTTATGAAGATAGATTTTTTCCCGTTTCGAATTGATACAGACGAGGATATATGATGATAAGTAAAGCCAGAAAATTCTCAGAAGCCGCGCACAGTTCCATTGATCAACGACGCAAATATACCAACGATCCTTATATCGTTCACCCGGCAGCCGTTGCAAAACTTGTTTCGACAGTGACAGATAATGTCGAGATGATTTGTGCTGCCTGGTTGCATGATGTCGTCGAGGATACTCCTGTGACAATTGAGCAGATACACAATGAATTTGGAGATATTGTGGCCCAATTGGTCGCTGATTTAACAGATGTTTCTGTGCTAGCAGATGGAAATAGAAAAATACGTAAAGCGATCGATAGAGAACATACCTGTCAAGCTTCAACGGAAGCAAAAACCATCAAACTTGCGGATTTGATCGACAATGCACGGTCTATTACCGAACATGACCCTGGTTTTGCGAGAGTGTTTATGGAAGAAAAGCGGCTGTTGCTGGAAGTTTTACAGGAAGGTGATCAATCATTGTATGTCATGGCCGAAGAGCTGGTACGAGGTTATTATAATGATTGACGTAAATTTATTACGTATAGATTAATGCAGTGTGTACAAATGCATGGGGGAAGTTGAGTGCAAAAGACTAGTGACAATGATTGGACGTTAGAGAGATTGTTATCCTGGCCGTTCGGACCTTACCCAATCGATGATTATATTGATCAGGTTCTAGAAGCAATACACAGTTGTCGCTTTTTAGAAGCTATAAGCACGACCCAACCAGATGATGCACTCTTAGAAAAACATATAAATTTTTATTACAATTTATCATTCGGTGTTTCACGTGGTGTCCTTTTTCAGGATTTCGATTCCGATGCAGAATGTCGCGATATTTTGGTTTGTCTTGTCGATCATCTGCAAAGTCGCGAATTGGAACTGAGTGCATTAGAAGAACTGTCAGTTATACTATTTAATGTTTTTGGATTATATCCCCTGCATGAAAAATTACAGAAATATGTTGATGGAGAAAATGACATAGGCACTTGGGAGAAGGATTTTGACCTGCTCTTGATTAGAAAAATTATTTGCGTTTTTGAATTTCCAAAAAATCGACAGAAAATTCAAAATGCGCTCGAAACGAATCTTGCCGAAGGATTTTATTTCGCTGTTGAAATAGCGGAATATATTGACGGAAAAAATGAATTTGAGCTTCGGTTTAATGCCATGAAAAATGGTGACCCTGCACGATATGTGATGGATCTAGTTGAAAGCGCTAAGAATATCGAGCAAGTCAAGCTTGTTGTAGAATGGGTTATCAAATATTTTCATATCCAGGAAGATGGTTATTCGCAGATAACTCGACCTGGGATGGATGATGTGCTTGAAGCTATCGTTAAAAAACTCAAAAATTATTCCGGAGTAGGACAGCCTATTATATTAGCAAGTCTAATTTCACATTCTATTGCACGTGAGTACGCGGCAAAGACACTTCTCGAATGGGAGCTTAGTGATTGGCCTGAGCAAACCATGAAACGCTTAAAAGACGCATTGCATTATACTGAGCGTACCGCAAACAAACTTCTGGAAGCACAAAAAAAACTTGAAGAAAAAATATCCACAACTAAGTATGACGGGAGCTAACTGGACACCCATAATAAGAAAAGATATTGTCTAACATCGAATCTTGTCGCATTTAAGATTCGAGCAATATCACAAAAAACCCTTCGTAAGGGAGTCTTTTTTGTGATCATTTGTTCTGCAGGAACCGAACGTGAGACATAAAAACAGAAAATAGGGGGCAGAGAGAAATTGTTTCTAATATTAGATTATATTTCTCTCTGACCCGGTTTATATTTTCGGGAGTAGCACATATCAGCTTGCTGCTCCGAACCAGAAGGTTTCATCTTTATCGAGGAATTCCTGCCATGACATGTAATGCGAGCCATCACAGGAGAATGTCAGACTGATCATACCGTTGAAAATATTTATCGATGCCGAGCGCAGGTAAAAAGTTTCATCAGTAAGACGCAGTTTTTTCAGTGCATTCATGATCGAGGCAATACTATCGCTCGGGATCAAAGCATCCTCCGGGTAATCTTGTGCCGTGTATAACATGCAGATATCAGGATCGCTCAGAGCCTCATGATCGAGTATCCGGTAACGGAAAGGGTCGCTGATAAACCAGCCTGTAGCTCGGCTGCTCGAAAAGTGAATCACACTCTGGAACATGCCACACTCAACAATCAAGTTTTCTATAATTGCACAGGCGACATCTATATTTTTATCCATCGGGCTTTCGGTGCGGCATTGTTGAAAAACGCTTTTTCGTATTGCCGGATCACCCTTGATCTGGCGCCACTCAGCAGATTCCTCATAGAGCTCTGAGGTTACCGGTAGGTCACGCAGGTCAAAATCCACACCGACGTAACCCAGAACTTCATCATCACGATGCACTATTTGCAGAGCCGTTACCGAAGGCCGGTTGGCGCGCAGGCTGAGATAGGCGTCTGACAGCAGAAAACCCCAGGATGGTACAACTTCACGCATATAGGGCCGCTTTGATCGGTCGCGTCCGTAATGCTCGGGTATCACTCCATTGGCGCTGACATTATCGGACAGCTGAATACCATGGGTATCTGTTGCGTATATATACAGGCCATTGGGTACAGTTATAAAATTTTCTATCAGTACCTTGTTAAGACCTTCACGGTCGCCCCAAACAGGCTCACATTTAGCGGCCAGCGCAGCCAGTGGTTGGGCCAGGCGCTCAGCCAGTGCTACTCGTTGCAGGTAAACAGCATCTTTCCAGGTTTTTTTCATGACAACAATATCGACTATTTTAAGCAGGGTGAATTTTAAGTAATAATTGTTACAAATATTACCGGTCTTAAGGCAATTAGGGTAGTTTTAAAAGGGCAGGTAACTAGTTTAGTAGGTTACCATGATAAGAGTATTTTAGGCTCGTGTATTTTTATGACGAAAAACCTGGGTCAGAGAGCAATTGTTTATAATATTAGAGATAATTGCTCTCTGACCTCTATTTCCAAACCACCCAGTCCGGGTTTTTATTGCTCAACAAAAAAAAGGGTCGATGGTATCTCTACCATCGACCCTTTGATTAGCTAATGCCTAGCGTTGAAAGCCAGGAGGTGGGTAGCCACCCGGTGCGCCGTAACCCTGTGGTGCAGGGTAGCCGCCTTGACCATAAGGTGCAGCATAGCCCTGTGGAGGTGGATAGCCACCTTGACCATAAGGTGCGCCATAACCGCCGTTGTAAGGATTGCCATAGCCATTACCGTAGCCATTACCACGGCCACTGCCATTACCGCGACCGTTGCCACTCATATTAAAACCGAAATTACCTGAACCGTTGCCATTTCCGTAACCGTTACCATTACCATTTCCGTAACCGTTATTGTTGCCACCAAATGGGCCCCACCATGCGTGTGCTGTGCTGATGCTGGATAAAGAGATAATTGCACTAATAAGACCAACTTTTAACTTTGTATTCATTTGAACTCCTTCGTTACTGACTAAAAAATGCGAGTGTGTGCCCCGGTCGAATGGCAGATGCAGCAGAGTCGGTGGTTGGTGATGGTCCGGTACTGTGGACGCTGATCAGCAAGTCTGTGAAGGTGCGATGCGTGTAGGGTACATCCTACGTATTGCTAACTTAGCAGAGAACGCAGAAAGTAGACACTTGTAATTGTGAATTTTTAATGCGAATAATACGTATTCGTCTTAACTAGTGTCGCAGGATAGCAATCTACCGGACCAGATTGAGCAGGCTTGGCCAGTGAGTCGGCAACATAGGTCTGTGCAGCGGCTGTGAGGTTCGTGTGGGCATGCTTCATCTCACATTTAGGCAGGTACTCACCATGCTGTTGGATGGGCAGGGCGCATTTAAAGCTCGCATCCCACTCTCTGTCCCCTATATTATTGTGGAAGCGTTAGCCGTTTTTTTCATTTTAGGGTATTTGGCGCGGGACTTTTGCGGGAGGTTGCGTTCAAACAAAATAATTGTACACTGAAACTATATAGGTTTTATTGTATAGACGAGTGTAAACCAATTTCTGTAACAATAAGTTATATGAAGTCCATTACCTGACCAAAGCGGAAGCTGTGTATTTAAACTATTAGTTGGTAGAGTGCTCACTGAAAAGTCTACCTGACCTGTACCTGATAGTTCAAATTCTTATTATGGAGAATAAATATGAAGATTATTACTGGTATTATCTCGATGGCATTACTGGCGATGGCAGCGAAATCCAATGCTGGCGATCTTCCCATGACGGTTAATATAAAACGTCTTTCCATGGAAACAGCATTAACTATTGCTCAGGCCGCAATCAAGCAATGTCGAAAGGAAGGCGTGCAGATTGCAGTAACGGTGGTTGATCGAGGCGGTCACACACAGGTTATGTTGAGAGATGTATTGGCGATGGATATTACTGTGCCAATCAGTAAACAAAAAGCGCATACAGCCATGGCATTTAATACGCCCTTGTCGGAAATGGAGGACAGGTTTACCAAACCTTTTCAGGTGGCCAAGCTTGACGGTTTGATGGTGAGTGCTGGGGGGTTGCCGATCAATATAGGTGGCAATATTCTTGGTGGTGTAGGCGTTAGTGGTGCGCCGTCAGGTATAACCGATGAAAAATGTGCAAAAGCAGGAATTGATGTTGTGCGTGGTGATCTGGAAATGGACGCAAGTGAATAGTCAAAAAACCGGGTCAGAGTGAACTTCCTTCGTTTGCACAAGACTCTGAATATGCCTCTTTGATATCTTTCATGAGGAATACGATACAACATTGTTTCCGCCATTTTTCTTGGCGGAGAATAGTGCCTTGTCGACCTTTGCAATCAGGTCAGCAAGCGTATCGTGTGTTTCAACACTGCAAACGCCAATGCTGGCAGTTAATTTTATAGTATTGCTTTTAAGATTTATTGCTTGGCCTGCAATTGTAGCGCGTAACTGTTCAGCGAATTTATGAGCCTGGGATATCTTCATGCCAGGTAACAGGATAAGGAATTCATCGCCCCCATAACGTCCAATGGTGTCTGTTTTCAACACTATTTTCTGTATGCAGGTGGAAATTTCACGCATAACATGATCGCCAATCAGGTGACCGTGCTGATCATTGACAGTGCCTAGGTCATCTAGGTCAATCATAATCACACTAAATTTAATGCCGTCTTGATTGAACTTGTCGAGTTCGTTTTTAAGTTTGGTTAATATGACTTCACGCGTAGAACAATGAGTCAGGTAGTCAGTGTCTGCTTTCTTTTGTAGTTCAGCCTGTTGGTCCAGTATGTTATTTAAAGATGATTTTAGTTTGAGGGCTTTTCCGCGGTGATAGCTTTCAATAGAAAGAGACATATCCAGGCTGATGATTTTTGCAACAAAAGTACGGAGTGAGGTGGCTTTTTGTTGGTCTTTCAAGGAATCGATATAGTTATAGATGAGCGTGCGTAATTTGAAGTAGGCGCATTCATACAGGCTAAGGGTTAATCCGACACGATCATGTGCAACACCTACACGCAGTCGGTGTTCAAAATATTCGCGTGTATTAAAATTAATCCCTAGTGTATGCAGGTACTCTGTCTGACTTTTTTTCAGGGGTATAATACGTTCAGGCGTACCAATTACGCGCTTATAGTCTTCATGGTGTAATAGATAGTTTTCATAAAACTGATCAACTATGTCTTTTGCATTGGGAAGTATGATCTCTTTATGAAGAGTTTCCGCAAGCTTTAAATCTTCGTTACGCAGTTCAAGTAAATTTAAACGTTTTTGTATTGCTTCTTCATTGAAATCGAAAAGTTCACAATAAGGTAATTCCATAAAGCTACTCTACATTAAATGTATTATTGATTGTTTATTATTGCTTACATATGGGCTATTCACAAGCAGCAAGAAAAAGATAACTTGAACACTTATTAATAGACAAATTCATTTTGCCCTTATTTTTATACTAGCCATCCCAAATGGATGGCTGGCCTGGTCAATTCCTTTTGCGAGAGAGTTTAAGTCGCAGGAAATCTGGTTTCATTACAAGAAGAGTAAAATCGCGAAGTAATGACTAACACTGCCCGCGAGTACAAACAGGTGCCAGATTCCATGGCACCAGGGGTACCAGTTGTCGAGGATATAGAACACAATACCTGAGGTGTAGAAAATTCCACCGATCAGTAGCCAGCGAAAGCCCTCTGGTGGCAGTGCGGTGAGTATCGAATCCAGGGCGAACAGACAGAGCCAGCCCATGACGAGGTAGACAATGACTGGTACCACTCTTGGCCCCTTGCGCGGCAGTGCGTCCAGGGTGATCCCGAACACCGCCAGCCCCCAGATCGCGCCAAACATCCACCAGCCCAAGGTACCCTTGAGTGCTACTAGCGTGAAGGGGGTGTAAGTTCCTGCGATCAGCAAGTAGATGGCCTGGTGATCAAATACACGGAATGTTCGTTTAGCAGGACCTGCCAGACTGTGATAAAGGGTGGAGACGAGATAGAGCAGGAACAGGGTAAACCCGTAGACGCTGTAGCTGATGATCTTGCGGGTATCCCCATCCATCGCGGCAAAAGTTATGAGTACAGCGCTACCGGCAAGCGCGAGAACCGCGCCGATTAGGTGACTGATGCTGTTGAGTCTTTCCCCTTTGTACATGCACTCTATTCTACTTACATTGATAACAAGATAGTTTATAAATAAATCATTTTGAATCTAAAGTTTATTAAAGATGATAAACGATGAGTGTTTGTTAGAGGTCAAATTTCCGGTGCTCACAGGCCCAGGTTTTCTTTGCAGGTCTGATTAGAGCAGTAGTCTGGTTTTAGGGAAATCGATAAATCACCGCAGCCGATGCACTGTTTATATCATAACCATCATTACCCACTTCGTGGTGCGAACCCATAAACCGATATACGATTCGATCTTTTAAACCATGATCGAACTCGAAACCAAGGGAATAGGTGACATCACTACCCGACTCAGTTAGCGTGCTTATAAAACCGCCTTCGTTATAAGTTTCCTTGGACTCCCACCATAACATACCGATAAATCCCAGAGCATACCAGCGCTTGGAGATGGGCCATCTTCCCATCACACCAAGTTCCCAGCCGTCAGCCTCGTGGTCGGTACTAACCGGGCCTGCAGCCCAGGATGGGCCACCAGACGATACACCAGAGAATTGATCATCGCCAAAATCATGATAGCCACCTTGCACGGCAACGTTGTCGTTTATCTGATAACCAAAGAACAATCCCGCACCGATTGTACTCTTGTCAGTATTAATGCCGGTAACCGAGCCATCCTGATTAGAGTCAGGCGAATTGGTTCGGCCTCCTGCGAATCCCGCCCCACCGTAGAAGTTCTTGGCTGCTGAGCCTGCAGGGAATAACAAACCTTTTTTGCCGTTGTCATCTGCAGCCAATGCCATGCCTGAAAAAAAAGACATTATTAGTGCGGCCAAAAGGGTTAGTGTGGTATTTTTGTCGATGCCTGGTGCAATAGATGAATAACTCATGATATTCCCCCTATTGATTGAATTTCTTGCAGGAAGTATAGCTTATTATACTAACTTATCAGGCTAAACGATATTCAGTATAAAATGAGTAGATGATTAATTTTAATTATGTTGATTCATGTCAAAAAATAACAGTGAAATGTAAGACCTGACCCCGCTGATTTTTAAGAAAGACGGGCTGATGCATATTAAAATGGGTAAAGTAACAGTGGGTTAAAAATAAAATGGGTCGATGACAAATTTGAATGATTTAGATTTGTCACCGGCCCCTTTTATTATTCAGGTTTCATTACCGTTAAACTTGGGAAGGTCGAGTCCCCATTCGAGGTAAAGTGGACGCATCATTTGGGGTACGTCCATCACAATACAGTATTGACGAGCAATTTTATTACCCACATCACTGAGTACTTCAAAGCCATTGTTGAATGGATAGAAGGTTTGTAACTTACAATACACATTTGCTTCGAAGGTAATTAGTTTCCACAACATATAAGAGCCGGTATCATATTGTTTCCTTTTACTGTCGCGTAAACAAGAATATATGTCTCAATCAATACGCTATATTACATGATATGCTAATAAGATATTTAAGGCTAAAAATAGAAGGTATTTTATGATAACCAGGGCAAAAACCAGGCGGCAATCCTGGCTGTGTTTGTCTGGACTGCTGGTTTTTCTCAGCAGCATACATACTAATGTGTTGGCAGCTCCTGCTAAAAAGGCACGACCACCTTCTCCGGTGAGTATTGCTATTGCCAGTAAGCAGTCGCTCGCCCCAGTCGCATGGGTTTCCGGTACTGTGATAAGTCGCAAGGATGCTCGTATTGCAGCAGAAGTTGAGGGGCGTTTGTTAAATGTTGCTGATGTGGGTACGTCCGTCCAGACCGATGATGTATTAGCACAACTGGATAAGACCTTTACTCGGGAGATCCTGGCTGAGAATCATGCTGAAGCCGCGAGTCAAAAAGCACGTCTGGATCTGACCAACAAGGATGTCAAACGCCTGAGTCGTTTGGCAAGTCAGAATGCAGCTGCACGTAATCAGCTTGATCAGGCAATTTCCGATCGTGACGTGGCATCCAGTGCATTGGCTTCGGCTGAATCTCGCATCCGTCAGGCACATGAAAGAATGCAAAGAAGTACAATCAAGGCACCTTTTGCAGGGATCGTCAGTGAGCGTTATCTGCAAGCCGGTGAATGGGCCGAGAGTGGATCGGCCATCGTAAGACTGGTTTCAGTCAATGATCTGGAAATCCAGGTCAGGGTGCCGGCTGACTATCTTTCCTTTATCGAGCAAGGAACTGAGTTGCAATTTAGCCATGGCAAGCAGCAAGGGGCGGGCGTTATACGCACACTCGTACCGGTAGGTGATGACACGTCGCGTTTGTATGAGTTGCGTCTGGTCATTTCCGGCAATAGTATGCGCCCGGGACATGCTGTGCGAGTTGCTGTGCCTACAGCAGACAAGAAGACCGTGATTGCGATACCACGTGACGCACTGGTACTTCGACGAGATGGCATCAAGGTGTTTGTTATCGATGACCAAAACAAGGCCAGAGCAGTGGTCGTGAGCACTGGTGTGGCACGGGATAATCTGATTGAAGTGATCGGCGGTATACATCCCGGTGATCGCGTGGTTATTCGTGGCGGTGAACGCCTGCGCCCGGGTATGCAGGTCAAGATAAAGGGCGATAATAAACCGTGAACCTGCCCCGACTTGCACTCATTAACCCGGTTGCTACCCAGGTTGGAGTACTGCTGGTTATCCTGTTTGGTGCGATCAGTTTGTCACGTTTGCCGGTACAACTGACCCCGGAAGTCGATACGCCGGAAATCACGATATCAACTGTTTGGCGTGCTGCAGCTCCTGAGGAGATTGAGGCGGAAATCATCGAGCCGCAGGAAGAGGTTTTACGTGGGATACCTGGAATGACAGAGATGTTGAGCCAGTCTAATCGTAGCCGTGGTCAGATTACGATCAAGTTTGCAGTAGGGATGGATATGGGAAGAGCCCTGCTGGAAGTTTTAAACAGGCTCAATCGTGTGCCACGTTATCCCGAGGATGCTGATGAACCGGTTTTGAGTTCGGTGGGTGGAAGCAGTCGCCCGATTGCATGGTTTATTCTCAAGACGTTACCTGGCAACGATCGTAATATGGCAAGTTACCAGGACTATGTTGAAGAAGTTATACAGACACGTTTTGAACGCATTCCGGGCGTGGCCCGCTCTGAAGTCCGTGGCGGGCGTAAAAATGAAATCCGCATTACATTTGATCCATACAAGGCCGCTAGCCTGGGCGTACAGTTGCCGGTGGCTGCACGACTGACGGGTGGGAATGAAGATGTCTCTGGCGGTTTTGTTGATGTAGGTAAACGACGTTACACAATTCGTTTCACCGGTTCTTTTGCTGCCAGTGAATTAAAGGAAATGGTTATAGACTGGCGCGATGGCAGACCCATTTACCTGCGTGATGTCGCCAGTGTTGAAAAGCGCATGGTTGATCGTGACAGCTTTGTCATTACCAGGGGCGAGGTCTCGATGGCAGTCAATGCGCATCGTGAAATCGGGGTCAATGTGCTTGATGTCATGGATGGCTTGTATCAGGCTGTTGACGAATTGCGCGAGGGGCCATTGAAGCGTGCAGGATTGTCGATAGAGCAGGTCTATGATGAAACGACCTATATCTATCGTGCTGTCAATATGGTGCGTAATAATCTGGCTCTGGGAATGATGCTTGCCGTGGCGGTGTTATGGTGGTTCCTGCGCAAGTTTCGCGCAACCCTGATTGTCGCGGCATCCATACCGATATCATTATTCGCTGCTTTTTCAGTACTGGATGCAAGCGGCCATACGCTCAATGTCATATCCCTGGCCGGTCTGGCATTTGCGGTAGGTATGGTGCTCGATGCGTCCATCGTTGTGCTGGAGAATATCGCCCGTATGCTTGAGCACGGACATGACAGTGAAAGCGCAGCGGAACAAGGTCCATTACAAGTGTGGGGTGCATTGTTGGCATCAACGGCGACCACGGTGGCAATCTTTCTGCCTGTCGTATTTCTGAAGGAAGAAGCGGGTCAGTTATTTGGAGATCTGGCACTGACTATTGCTGCAGCGGTTACCATATCATTAGTGGTTGCGGTGACAGTGATACCTGCTGCAGCCAGGCGTTTTTTTCATCATGCCGACATGAGTGATCCACATGAAAAATGGTGGGACAGAATTACGCAGGGCATTATGCGCCTGACACGAACTGCTAATCGACGCAAGCTGTTGATTGTTACTTTGCTGGTAGTACCCGTCACATTGACTTTGCTGTTGCTGCCCAAGACTGATTATCTGCCCGAGGGTAATCGTAACCTGGTATTTGCATTTATCCTGCCACCACCCGGAGTCAATATTGATGTGATCGAAAAGGAGATGGGGCAGGTTATTGCTGAACGTCTGCAGCCTTATCTTGATGGTAGTAAGGAACCACGCATCAAGCACTATTTCTTTGTTGCATTTCAGCAGGGAGTGTTCATGGGCACGCGCACGGTTGACCCTGATCGTGCCGGCGAAATGGTGGGCATTATTAACGGTGCGGTACGTGGATTCCCGGATACATTAGCCTTTGCACGACGCGCTTCCCTGTTTGGTGGTTTTGGTGAGGGTCGTACTATCGATGTTAATCTGCAAGGTCGAAATCTAGAGGAGGTGCTGGAGGCAGCGGTTGTCGGCTTCCAGGCACTGAACCGCGAATTCGCGCCATTGGGTCGTGCTCAGGTGCGCCCCTTCCCTAATCTGGAGCTGGCCGAACCTGAATTGCGACTCGTTCCGGATGAGAGACGTATTCGCGAGGCCGGCTGGAATCGCGAGACGATGGCGGGTGTCGTGCGTGCGCTGGGCCAGGGTCTATATGTGGGTGACCGTTTCGATGGCGAGCAACGTCTGGATATAATTGTACGTGTACAACCGTGGCAAACGCCGGAAGAGTTGGCCAATATTCCACTGGCAACTCCTAGTTCAGGGGTTTTGCCGGTCAGGGAGCTGGTTAATATTGTACGTACTGCAGGGCCCAACGAAATTCGCCGGCTGGATCGTAGGCGTACAGTGACCTTACAGGTCAAGCCGCCGGAAAATGTCTCACTGGAAGATGCATTAAAGATCATTAAAGAAAATGTGCAGCCCGAGATAGAGCAGGTCATGCCAACTGATGGCACAATCCGTTATGGAGGCACTGCAGACAAGCTGGATGTTGCGCTAAAAAGCATGAGCTTCAGCTTTGCGATTGCGATTTGTATTCTTTATCTTTTAATGAGTGCATTGTTTCGTTCTTTCCTGGATAGCTTGCTGGTACTGGTAGCCTTGCCACTGGCAACTGTCGGGAGTGTGCTGGCACTGAATTTAACTAACATGATTACATTTCAGCCTATGGATCTTCTGACCATGATTGGTTTTGTTATTTTGCTCGGGCTGGTAGTAAATAATGCTATTCTGTTGGTACATCAAACACGTGCTGCTGAACGTGAGGGCATGGCACGCCGCGATGCCGTCGAGCAGGCCGTGCGTCTGCGCCTCAGGCCTATCCTGATGAGTACATTGACGAGTCTTTTTGGTATGTTGCCACTGTTGCTCAATCCTGGGGCAGGAACGGAACTGTATCGTGGCATGGCCGCAGTTATTGTCGGTGGCATGTCGGTCAGTACTGTATTTACACTTATATTATTGCCGAGTCTGTTGCGTATCGGTGAAGACAGCGAGAGGCATGCTGGAACCAGTTAAAAATAGGGGGCAGCTCAGGGAAATAAAGGAAAATAAAACAGGCCTGAAGTTATATCTAAAGAAAAAAGCTGGGTTCAAATTCAAGTTAACGATAAATAAATGATTATTGTCTGGTGGGTGATAATATTACGCACCATTTATCTTAAAAGAATAAAAGGATCGATGACAAATCTAAATTATACTTATTTGTCACCGATCCTTTTTGTTACTTAATAGTCTTTTATATCCTAACGCTTGTTATTGGTTGTACACGTTTGATTCGTGCACTAATTAGCGCATTGGTATCAGTTCCAACCTTATCAAGCATGGCTTCTGCTTTTTTGAGTACTTCTCTATTACCTCTTTGCCCAAAAGCAGTGTCTTCAATAATACCAGATGTGGTTTTCATGACGTGATTATAAAGTTTGTTCATTTTTTTACCTGCCGCATCGCCAATAGGGCCATAATTAACACTCGTCGTATGTAAGCCCTTACCCCCTATGGGATACTTCGCACTATTGGGAGACTCATTAATGCTTTTTTTGTTTGCAGCATAACCATGACCTTGTTCAAACTGGGTAAAATCTGATTCCAGTAGCATTTTCATATAGAAACCCAGTTCAATTTTTTTCGCGAGCTCTTTTGGAACAATAAATGATTGTTTTGGTGATTGACAAAAGGGGCTTTGCATTATCTTGTTTAGAGCTTGTCTTCTAATATCTAGACTGGCCTTTTTCTTATTCTCCAGTAAATCAGTCAGTGCATATCTTACCGAAAGCTCTGATTTATTATAAAACTGTTCTAATTGAGATTTCATTAATGCAGGATCGGTAATATCTGAGTACGTTGACGGATCCCCGGCAGCGCTAATCGCACTTTTTGTCTTGCCAGTGATCCATGATTTACTAGCTGCAGCTGTCTGGGCAGTAAGGTAACCTATTACGGGGCTTTCCTTGGCGACAGCCAGTAAATTAAAGGTTCTGGTCATATTACGTTCGCAAATGTAATTTAGCGCCATATTCTCCATTACTTTGCCCAGCGCAGCTTTGCCCAAAACAGCGGTTAAAGCAGTGCCACCGAATAGTGATAGGGCCATAAAAGCCAATTCCACCTGTTGTTTCTTGGCAGCTATATCTGCATCAATTTCCTTTTGATATTCCAGGGTTGCCACTTTATAGGCATCACTGAATGGAATGATGACGTTGCTTACCCACTCAGTTTTAAACGTAGCAAACTTGTTTAATGCTTGCACCTGCTGATTTGTGAACTTCAGCTCCTTGGCTAAATTAACCATATCCTTTGTTAATTGAGTTGAATTTGACATAAATATCTCCTTATATTGTCGTGGTTTAGTAAATTGTTACTCCGCGCGATTGCAGTCGAGTGACTTGGTCCTGTGGTAATCTATCTGCTCCATGTAGCTTACCCATCATAAATATCTTAAGATTTTGTAATTCAAACACTACTCCCGGAATATCCGTGTAGGTCTGGAAGGGTAACTCCAGATGTTTGAGCTTCGTAAGATTCTTCAACGTATCAGGTAATGCATGGGTCTTAACAGCGCCATAGTGCAATTCTTCCAGTGAGGTGATTTTCGTTACGACCTGTGGAAATGCCTGAAATGGATTTATTGATAATTCAATTTCCTTCAATGAGCCAAGTTTGGCCATTGAATTGGGTAATGAGGTGAGATGGTTGCCGCCCAATAGCAGTACTTGCAATGAATTCAATTGACCGAAGTTTTCTGGCAAGCGTTGAAGCTGATTGATTCCTAATGCAAGCGTAGTCAATTGACTGAGTTGTCCAAATGAATCCGGTAGTTGGGTGAGTTTATTGTCAGCAGCGATGAATACTTTTAAAGACACCAGCTGACCAATCGATTCTGGCAAGATGGTTAGCTTGTTCGTACGTACGTTTAAATTTGTTAATGTAGTGAGATTGCCAATTTCATCTGGTAATTGCGTAATCTGATTGTTTGCCAGGCTTATATGTTCAATCTTCTGTAATTGACAAAGCAGTTGCGGAAATTCGCTTAGCTGATTATCAGAGAGTGCTACTTGCCAAAGTGATTTGAGTGCAGGCAAGCTATCTGTTTTATGGCTGACCTCAAACGAGGTGATCTGATTGCGATCTAATAGCAGGTTATTGAGTTTTGGTAGGGCAAAGATCTTTTTAGGTACGGTTGTGAACTTGTTAGCCGTTAAAGATAATGTTTTAAGTTCGGTTAACTTTAGCAATCCATCAGGAAGATCACTGAGGTTGTTACGGGCTAAGTGTAATTCGCTTAAGAAATCAAGCTCGAAGACTTCCGGGGGGATAGTGTCAAGCTGCATATTAATTAGATTTAAAGTATGCCAGCGCGCCAGCTTTACTTCAGCAATGCATGCCTTGGCTCTATCCGTTCCAGTGAGTTTATCATTTTTACATACAGATCTAAGCTCTATAAGTTTAGCCGTACGTGTGGCTTGCTCGGTTTCAGCATTTGAGGAATCTGGTGAAGGCTGCTCACAGCCTAGTAATATCAATAAAAAACAACAAAAACTAACTAAACGCATCCTGCTAACCTACTTTTATTATCCCTGTGATAGACACATATATATAGTGACCGCTATGTAAATGTATATGTTGTGAATATATAGCTCTATATATCAATCGTTATCTGAAATAGTACAGTATAACCACACCTTAATAAAGCAACAAAATAACTGGGTCGGAGCAAGCTAACCATCTGTATTTCCTTGTAAAAAGACTAAAAACGTCCAGTATCTTCTCAACTATCTGAATTAATAACGATAATTTACCTGCTGAGTAATGTGTTCTGATTCCATCTCATGGATGTCCATGGTTACTTTTTTTCTGACTTGAGCCTTGTGTTGAGCCGCCTCAGGGAAGTAGAGCTTACCCGTTTTATTTCGCTTCAATTCCCGGCAAATGGTAGAAGGACTGACTTCTAGCTGGCGAGATATTTCTCGTTGTGAACAACCTTGCTTGCTAAGATAGTAAATAGCAATTCTACTTTTGAAGTCTAATCGACGATAACTTGTTTCCATACAACACCTCCTGTTAGGATTTTACGTGTTGCACTAGAAAATGGAATCCAAGTTTTTATTCCTTTTATTTACATAAGTGCCTTCTGACTTTCCGTGTAATAAATTACTGGTCTTTGTTTTATCTGCAATAATCCTTCTATGTTATATAAAATTTAGCGTGTTGTGCCAATTCATTGAATCCACAACTAATAGAGGGCAGATCCCATTTTATATAAATTTTTTACAATTCATGCCGCTAAACAATACATATACGATTTTTCTGAGTTTTGTGTTGGTTATCTAATGCCCATTGTTACACTTACATGTTCTGTTTGTGGCGATTGTATAACAATCCATTAAAGGGATTGGAGCCTTTATTTTACTTTACATAAGTCATCAATTTTTAGTGGTGTTATATTATATTCAATGCTGGTTTTTTTGTGTGGAGTTGAAAGAATTTAATGAATGACGATCGCGTACATGTGGTTTTAATTGGTGCTGGCATAATGAGTGCAACATTAGGCACATTGCTAAAACAACTTATGCCAGGTGTACAGATTTCACTATTCGAATGTCTTGATAAGGTCGCTGCGGAAAGTTCCGATGCGTTAAACAACTCTGGTACAGGGCATGCGGCGTATTGTGAGCTTAATTATACCCCGATGCATGATGGGCAAGTGGATATTAGTAAGGCACTGGACATCGCGCAATCTTTTGAAGTGTCCAAACAGTTGTGGGCTTACCTGAAGGAGGCAGGTGCGATTTCTTTTCAGACGCCTTTTATCAACGCGGTACCGCATATGAGTTTTGTGAGAGGTGATGAGAATGCAACATTTCTCCTTAAACGATATGAAGCCATGCAGAAGGCACCCATGTTTCAGGATATGGAATATTCATCCGATCCCGCAGGAATCATGGAATGGGCACCGTTAATTATGGAGGGAAGGGATAAAACCGCAGCCCTGGCAGCAACAAAAATGAATGCCGGAACCGATGTTAATTTTGGTGCGATCACGCGGGACTTGATTGGCTATTTACAGAATACTGAAGAGGTCGAGGTTCATCTTGAGCACAAGGTTGTTGATTTTAAGAAACAAAAACACGGTCGCTGGAAAATGCAGGTTGTCGATTACAAGCAACAAATCGAAAAGGAAATTGATGCAGATTATGTCTTTATCGGTGCTGGCGGCGGCGCACTTCCCCTGCTTAAAAAAACCGGGATTGAAGAGGCAAGGGGTTATGGTGGTTTTCCCATTAGTGGCCAATTTCTCGTGTGTAGTAACCCGAATGTTGTGCAGAGGCATCTTGCAAAGGTTTATGGCAAGGCAGATGTTGGAGCACCACCGATGTCTGTGCCGCATCTTGATACACGTATCATTGATGGTCAGCGTATTCTTTTCTTTGGGCCCTATGCCGGGTTTACTACGCGGTTTCTGAAAAACGGATCGTACCTGGATTTACCTTTATCTCTTGGTATGGATAATATTTTGCCATTGCTTAACGTCGGGATAAAGAATATGGATCTCGCCCGGTACCTGATTAAGCAGGTTATGTTATCACCTGAAGAGCGTTTCAAAGCGTTACTGGCTTATTACCCCAATGCAAAAAATGACGACTGGACGTTGACCATTGCTGGCCAGCGTGTACAAATAATAGAGAAGGTTAAAGGTGGAGGTGTGCTGAAATTTGGTACCGAGATCGTTAGCTCAGCTGATGGCACTGTTGCAGCCATGCTGGGTGCATCGCCAGGCGCTTCAACATCCGCATCAATTATACTAGATGTTATTGAACGGTTGTTTCCTGAAAAAATCCACAGTCAGGCATGGCAACAGACCTTGAAGAAAATGATTCCGAGCTATGGCGAATCTTTGATCGACAATGGTGCACTGTGTTTATCGACAAGAGCACGCACAAATGAAATCCTGAAATTAGCATAGAATCAAACCAGTTCAGAGAGCAATTATTTCTAAGACAAGGTAGGTATTCATCCTTCAGTTACTTACGCAACCTGCCGATTGATATACTCAAAATTGACCGCAGCTTTGTACGTGATATCACGACCAACGTGGATGATGCTGCCATTATATCAGCCATACTTGCTATGGCACATACGCTGAATCTGGTGGTTGTAGCAGAAGGGCTCGAAACACTTGAACAATTAAATTTTTTACACGAAAAGCGGTGTGATATTATCCAAGGTTATCTGGTTAGCCGCCCTCTACAAGCAGGTGACATAAAACCTCTGCTGATCAATAAAAAGCAAATTAATATATTTAAAACTGAAGCATTACCTCTAAATCATAATGTTAATGTAAAACGCTGGAAATCATTAAGAACCAGGTTTTCTTCAGACAGTATCTATCTAACAGCAGCTCAAGTCCGTCAATTTTTATCGTTATTTTTTAGAGTACGTTTTTATCTTAGTAAGTACTAAAAGAATTGATGTGTGAAATGTAATGCCTGACCCTGTGATTTTGGGATAGAAAAATCACATACAACTAGTAAGAAAGGGTTGCCAGTGTTAGCAGAAGCAATGTATTTCTCATGCTGCGAGCCCACGAGTGTTTTCTGCCCCTGCTATAAAGTAAGTATTATCCCTTATTACACGGCTAGTACATTACGCATACACTTATCTAATACCTCAATATGTCATAACGTAAAAATACCTGTAGATTATGAATAAAGTCATCAACTTAAAGTCATTCAGGGCATCCTGCGCAGGATGCCGCTTATCACAACTATGTTTACCCAGCGGGTTTAGTCAACATGATTTCGATCAGTTTGAGAAAATCGTAAGGCACGAGCGCACATTAAAGAAAGGCGAGGTCTTGTACAAGCAGGGGCAACCATTAAAGTCGTTATATATAGTGCATGCTGGTTTGGCGAAGGTGTACCTGCTTGATGGTGACGGCGATAAACAGATTGTCGGCTTTCATATGCCTGGTGAAATGTTGGGTTTTGATGCCATAGAGAATGATATTCATAGTTGCACGGCCGAGGCCCAGGAGGACAGCAGAATTTGTGAGTTACCTTATGATCAGCTGAATGAACTCTGTCATCAGGTGCCGGCGTTGAACAAGAACTTCATGGCTTTAATGAGCCACGATATGACCAATAAACACGATATGATGTTGATGTTGGGTAAAAAGACCGGCGATGCCCGTGTTGCGATTTTATTACTCAATATGGCTGCACGTTTCCATGCTCGTGGTTATTCGGCGACTGAGTTTAATCTCAATATGTCGCGTCAGGATATGAGTAATTATCTGGGGCTGGCAGTAGAGACCATCAGTCGCTTCATCACTCACATGCAGGATGAAAAAATTATTGAGGTCGATCGTAAATACATTCACATTCTGGATATGTCAAAACTTCATATGTTGGCGGGTGGTGTTAGTGAAGCTGTCTATTTACAATTAGAGAGAGTTGAGTGAAGCGATAAACTGCACATATTATGAAAATGTATATCCGCTTAATTCTGATTATACTTATTTTTTCCACAGTAGCATCATGTGCGTACAATGATGACCGTTATCCATATGATAGCGGCTATTATTACGACCCCTATATTTATCATTATTATCCAAGTACTGGAGTATATTTTCATATCTACTCGGGTGATTATTATCACTACCATAGAAAGACCTGGATCAAGGTGAGAAGATTGCCTGAAAATATTCGTATCTATCCCAACGATCGTGTACGTATAAGGGTAGATTCAACCAGACCGTACGTTAAGAATAAGGAGCATCGAAAGTTGTATAAGCCACGCAATGATTACCGCCCTGACACTAAGCGCGATAATAAGGAACGTAGCTATAATCGTGAGCGGTTTGAAGAATATCGTAAAAGGCGGTAAGCAAGGCTTTTTATTAATTGTCAATTCGATGGCAATGAATGGTTGTCGTTAATTTCTGATGGAAAAATACACTGTTATAAAAGTCCTGATAGCATGAGGAATTGTAGTTACCCCATCTTTGCATGATCACTGTATTTGTTATAGATCAGTCTCTAGATCCTTTTAGATCTATTGAATTATATGAAGTTCAGGTTTCATTTATATGGTCTTCCCGCACATAATAAAAACTCGGGTCAGAGAACAATTAATTCTAATATTCGTGATTACAGTATAATATTGGCAATTACTTTAGCCATGTATACAAATTTCCTGCTGACGAAGATTGTACTTACGAATAAGTAGGCTCGGGTGATAGTTTAAGTTAACATTAAGTATAACTATAATCCTTATATGGTAGTGAGGGATTAGTTTCAATTGAAATGATAGTCTATTGTTAGACTAATCGAGTCTGACCCTATTGGTCTTGTACTAATCACACAGGAAGCACCATGCACATATCAGTTTTAAGAGGCCTGCTCATTCTAACCCTGATGTCTGTTAATATAGATGGGCATGCTGTAAGTGTAGCTAGTACGGACAAACTTTGTCCCCTGGCAGGTGATCGAGCGGGTCGAAGCGTACATTATGGCAACCTTAAGAAGACTATCACTGCGCCCGAAAATAAGGATGAGGTGCGCGAACAGTTCCGTTTACTTGACAATCCGGTTAAAGAACAACGATACGCAGCCATTATGGCTTTGGCACTCGCAGGGAATGTCGAGTTATTTGAAAGGTTGGTTGCAAAACGGGATAAAGATGGCTTGTTTATCTATGCCTCTCACTATTTTAATCGCGATGGCACGCGTTGTCTTGATCCAACTATTGAAAAAATACTCATTCAACATCATCAGGAAGCATGGTTGCAATATACTCTGCAGGGCTTTTTCCCTAAAAAACTTTATCGCTCGAAGGATATGTTCAAGACATTCTTTTCAGTGGACTACACACCTGACAAACTACAAGACTACCAACGATATGCACGCGCACTGACATCCACTAACTTGCCCGGCATTGAATCATTGATACTTCAGAAAGCGCGCGGTCTGCTGGACCATACGACACCAAGGCAAAAGAATAATTTGCCTGCGATTCATCAGCAATTTATCAAGTATTTTGCCCGTCGTCAGTACATACCAGCGTTAGATTATATGCAGCAGGTGTTAGAGGTTGAATCTCGTGATGAGCCGAAATCACATTTTCTTTATCAGTACGCGGCAACGCGTAATATCATCTATCGTGCGCTCGGACAAATTCAATCCAAACAAACCAATCAAATTTATTTGACGGAATTAGCCAAACTGGCAAAACAGCCCTGGGGCGAGCTGTTTAGTAATGAATTATATCAGTTGCTTAAATATGCCATTAAAGCAAACAAGAAAGCTGCGTATCAGGATGCCTTGTTAAAGCAACTTATTGAGATCCTGCAAACTCCAAGCTTGCCGGGGCAAAGAGGGTATGTAGATCGACGTAAAAACAAGTCAGGCAGCCCGGCCTATTTTGATTACATGGTACGCAAGGAAATCTATAATCATATTGCGGAGATCGGTAGCCATGTTGCAGCTAATGCGTTGATGGATGAGTTACAAAGGGTACAGCAACCCAGTGTCAGCCAAAATCGCGATACGCTCACCGTTACACTGATGAGTGTACTACTGGATTTCTCACCTACGGAACATGTGGATGTTGCCCGCCTTATACGACAAGTTAGACAGTTATCGACTGAAATGCACACCAGTTATCAGTTCTCGCTGATGAAACGCTACTTCCACCCGAATTATGCCGAACTATTTTTTACTGAACTGGATGAAATGTTCGCCTCGAATACAAAATCTGCTGTCACCAATAAGGATCGGACAAAATATGCGGCTATTGACCTGCTGATGCAGCAACAAAATGCAGTGATAGATGCACAATTGCGTGATCGTGTGGACCGGTACTACCAATCGGGTGGTTTGAATGAACATAAATACCTGCACTATGTTGGTAAATTAAATCATCGACTTGGGGATGAGTCGCCTGTATACAAAACATTAATGGCCGAAAAAACGCGTGCACAACAAAAACGCCAACGCGAAAAAGCGGAAAAATATCAAAAAGCTCAGCAGCAAAAAATGCAGGCATTGTATGCACAGCATGCCAGTCCGAATGGCATTCGTAAAAATATTCAGGCACTTAGTCAGTTTGGTAGTCAGGCGAGGCAGGCCGGGTATTGGCTGGCGCGTATTGGGACTGCCATCCTGCCATACGCCCACAAAACTTTACAGGACCCTATCAGTAACACAAAATTGAAAATGCAACTCATGACCGTGTTAGGTGAGATCGGTGATCCTTCCTCTACTGCACCCATTATTGCAGCGGCACAGAGTTTTCAGGACAATGCCTACGTTTACAAGAATGCCTTTCTGGCATTGTCTAGAATACCGCAGAGCCAACAGGCCAGAGTGTTTGCCGACAGTATACTGTCTGGCGATCACAGTACCAAGAGCCAGAGTAGCGCATTGGTATGGTATGCCCAACATCGCGATTCATCCGCCAGTCACTGGGCCAGACAATTTTCTGAACCCAGCGCCTCCGAAGATATACGCTATGCGGCATTGTACCTTGCCGCACGGCTCAAGCTGGAAGATGCTCAGGCCAAGATCAAACGAGAATTACTTGCTGATACTGACATGACGCGCCGCCGCAACTTGTTGCGGGCGCTGGCTGAAGTTGCCAGTGTCAATGATTATAAATCCATTGCGAAACAAACCAAGCTTGATCAACATTTGAAGAAAGACTACGAAATTCATCTGTTGGCTTGTCAATTTCGACACGCCGATGCAAAACAAAGACAAGCTATTGCCAAGCAATTATTGAATAAACGGGATCCAATTTATAACCGTGAAGTTATCCGCTATTTAATTAATCAACAACAGACCGGGATACTCTCCAATTATCTGGGTCTGAAAAATCGTTATGGATTGTCAGCTGAAATGGTGTTACAAATTTCACCCACAGCTCAACTCGTGTTTAGCGAGGCAAGACGCCTTGGTTATCAAATGAAGATAAGCGAGGATGGACTCACACTACAAAAATAACAAGTGAATAAACATTATAATTAGTAGTGTCAGATCACTGTTGATTTTAATATTTTCGAAAATTTTGAACTGAGCCGATAATAAGGATGTTGAATAGTTTTAAAATATTATTTGTAAAAGATTAAAATTATTTTCTATAGTTGATCTATATATAAAGTATATAAACTGAAATTAATTTCATTTTTTTCGCATTTATTTAAAATAATGGCTTGTACTTTAAAAAACAACTGCTACTATTACGCTCACTGAAGTAATAAACATTTTTAAAGAGAATTTAATGAAACAAACAGCGATGACAATAAACAGTAAAGCATTTGGTGATATTAATTCGCCCATATGTTCTATTGCGCATACTCAATCGCTCAGGATAGGTAGTGCCAATGGGTTATTTGAATCCAACTATCGTCCAGGAATAACCTAAGACATCTTCTTTTTGAGGTGTCTTTTAAAAGACGCCTCTCAGGGAAATTATCAAACCCGGTAGGCGTCAAGCCCCGGGTTTTTTAGTGTCCGGATTTTAATAAAAGTTAATGAAATAAAGGATTTAATTGTGTCAATAAGATTAAACAACAAACAACGCATCAGGTTGATTAACCCAGTCATGGATTTGTTTGTCTGGTGTTTACGCTCAGATATCGTATCGGGTACGCAAGCTCATGGTGATAGTAATTATATTCATGACCTCAGTGCGCCCAACAACGGGATAACAGAGACATGATTCGCCTCTAGTAAATAATTTACAGGAGGCACACAGCAAAAAACCGGTGCCTCCGGAAACCATAGGGATAAAACCCCCGGTCGGCACCACGCAGATCGGGGGTTTTTTGTTGGTAGTAAGAAAGCTGATTTGCACACAAGAGCGCTCCAAGCTGAGGCTCTTTGTTCTTTAACAATTTGGAGAGATTATTATTACTGGTGTGAGCCAGTAAAGCGGGATGCCTTGTGTTTTTTCAAGGTGTCTCAAAGCAGGCATGGTGTAATCGATAGCATGTGAGCCTTCCAAGCTCAGGGTTCGGGTTTGAGTCCCGATGTCTGCTCCAGTTTTTTGGGACTGTAGCTCAATGGGTAGAGCAATCGGTTCATAACCGATAGGTTGTCCGATCGTGACGGACAGGTCCCATTAATTTGCCGATAGTGTCAAGTATAGAGCAGCTGTTTTGGAATCAGCAGGTTGCAGGTGAAATTCCGTGCTGTCGGCACCAGGTTGGATTTGTGATGAGCTGTGGCAACGGCTGGTTGTGTTCTATTCCGGCTTGATAGTCATTCGTAATTGCCTGGCTATTAAGGGGAATGAAAAGTAGAACAAGTTATGGGTGTCTGAATGTGGGGGTCAGACCATCATGAATCCATTTTTGCATATTTGGCGTAAGTGGTCTGCGCGACTGTTTGAAGCACAGTAGGACTTGGTTCGATTCCAGGAATATGCACCACATGTTGACGGGTGCGCCATCGGTAGGCGACCTCCCTGTTAAGGAGATGTATGTCGGTTCGAGTCCGACCCTGTCAGCCAATTTTTAACTAGATGCGTTGGGCAGTGCAGTGAGCCCCGCCAGCCGTATCTACCAATTTATTGAGGAGGTTTTATGAGCATACAACATGATTTTGAAAGGCTGGTTAGCACGATGGATGTTCCTGAATCTCGTAGACGAGGGACAAGAGAAAATGCTCTCTGGTATCTCAGAAATGGCGGGATCAGAAATATTTCTCACCAGCATTTTGAACAGGTAAAGCAATTGGCAATGAAGATTGCCAATTGTCACTAGTAGTCAGGGCTGGCCTGAAGGGTAAAGCACAGGGATGTGCGTAATAACCCCGGTCATGTTCTCCAGGTATTGCCCTGTAGCTCAATGGCAGAGAATTCCCCTGATAAGGTAAAGGCAGTTGGGTCAGTACCAATCAGGGCAACCAAATAAAAGTGTTTAGTGGCGTGGCCGTAGCTTAGCCAGTAGAGCCCCGGGCTGTGAACTCGGAAAGCGAGGGTGCAAACCCCTCCGGTCACCCCACTAAACATTTATAACTGGGTGTAGGTCTGTAATTTGGTGGCGTTCCAGGTATAGAGCCGGCTAGGGTAAAACCTCTTGCTGGTTCAAATCCAGTCACTCAGACCAATTACCCTGGTCGTTTAACAGCAGGATGCGTGACTTTGAATCACGAGGTGGGGGTGCAAATCATTCCCGGAGGCCAATATACAGGAGGTGAAATATGAGAAATGAAAACAAGCGAAAACTAAATCATTTTCAAGCACGTGTTTTTATGAAGTTAAGAAAAGAAAAACGTGCGCGGGAAAGAAAGACAGAAGGTAAACCGGGCAAGCGTACCGGTACTGTCTTGAAAACAGTTGGAGCCTTAACGGGCTTGGGGAGCATGACTACCTTCCTTCTGCCAATTTGGAGAGTAAATCATGCGGGGTACGACACTGATTGCTAATCAGCAGGAATCTGGAAAGGTTTGGGGATCAAGACCTTTGTTCTCCCAAATCGTGTCAGTGATTCCAAATATTGTCACTGTGGCGGAACCGGGATACGCGCCAGTCTTAGAAACTGGTGGTCTATGACCATGTGAGTTCGACCCTCACCAGTGATACCAATTTATGCATCTGTGGTGGAATTGGGATACACACGAGGTTTAAGCCCTCGCGCATTTTTGCACACGGGTTCGAATCCCGTCAGGTGTACCAAATATATCTCTCCAAATTATTTGTTTTATGAAAAGTGCAGTGGCTTTATGCTGCCAGGTTGAAGTGATAAAGGATGAGAGAGATGAAATATATTCTACGTGTAAATAAAGGTGGATTACCTCAAGGCTGGATTAACTGGCAAGAGGCAGTGCTGCATTACACAAAAGATCAGGTGGTATGGACACATGGTGAGACAGCTCTGCGTGTATACGGTGGTATGAATCGCATTCGTAACGAACGTTCATATCTTGATCTTCATCCGATCATTGCGGTGAAAGGTGATTTGGGTAAAAACAGATTTGACAGTATTCCGCCACTGACAAATCGAGAACTGTTCAGACGTGATCAGCATAGTTGTATGTACTGTATGACAACCATGCCAGACAAGCACTTAACACGTGACCATGTTGTACCGGTATCACGTGATGGTAAGGATGTATGGAGTAACGTTGTGACTAGTTGCCGTTCATGTAATCACAGAAAGGCAGACAGGTTACTGAGCGAAATCAACATGCAGCTGAAGGCGGTACCGTTTGTACCCAATCATGCTGAGTGGTTGATTTTAAAAAACCGCCATATTTTGACGGACCAAATGGCATTTTTAAAGGCGCAGTGTCCGAAAGATCGCAGGGTAATGTTTTAAGCAGTGGGTACAAAAGGTGGTCAGCAATAGGGCTGGCCACCTAAATATAAAGAATTGTAATCGTATGAGGTTTCATATGATTCAGAGGCACTTGAAGTAATTTATTTATTTAGCGGTACAGGTTCTAAATACCTGTCCTGTGCGCCGACGTTGAAATTGCAAGGTGTATACAAAATATGTAAATGCTCAGATGCACCAGCGGATATAGCTCAGTTGGGTAGAGCAACCGACTCATAATCGGTCTGTCGCGGGTTCGATTCCCGTTATCCTCACACAGCCTTAAACGCTGATGTTGGTAAAGGCGAAAGCCTCGCGGTTCAAGTCCGCATAATGGTGGGTAAAACCACCGCAACGGGAAATGCTCCCGTGGATTGAATGTAATTTACTTATTTGAAGTCACTGACTTCGGTAAGTAATGCGGATTCGATGCCACAGCACGCATATTGCCTGCGGCAGAACGATGTGTTGTTACCAGTTTTAACTGACAAACAGTAGACAGCTATCCGGAATTGTATGTGCTTGCATATACAAGAGATAGGTAGAAGGAGGCTGAGCGTCATTTGAAACCCGTGGCAGTGCTGCATTTTGTCCCGCAATTTGTGTGTGGAGCATTTTTCACTATTTTTTATTAGAAAGAAGGAGAAATATGATGTTCGGATTGAAACGGTTTGTGATCGCACAGCATGAACGTGGTGTGTACTTAAAGGATCGCAGCATCGTCAAGATTCTTGAACCGGGCATCTACCGTGTATTTGACCTGTTTGGTCGCGTGGTGGTTGAGGTTCATAACTTGACTGTAGCGGAATTTAATCATCCGTATGAAGATGTGCTGGTGAAAGAAAACCGTGAGTTGGTTGACAAGCACTTTCAGTTAATTGAGCTGGGAGAGTATGAAGTCGGCCTGGTATACAAGAACGGTAAGCTGAATGGTGTATTGGCACCGGGAACACGTCAACTGTACTGGAAAGGACCCGTTGAAGTGAAGGTCGACGTGCTAAATATCGAGCAGGATTTTGCTGTTCCAAAAGCAAAAGTAGGCTTGATCGCACATGCTCGTATGGATGCAATGCCACGTGAAGTTATCAATTATGTGTATATCAGTGAAGTGGCTGATAACCATGTTGGACTGTTGATCGTTGATGGTGAGCTGGTGAAAAGTCTGAAGCCAGGTCTGACTGTCTACTGGAAGTTCAACCGTAACGTAAAGGTTGAACAGGTTGAACTGCGTTTACAAGTGATGGAAGTGCAAGGTCAGGAAATTCTGACCAAGGACAAAGTTAGTTTGCGTGTGAACCTGGTTGCACAATACCAGATCACTGATCCAGTAATGGCGCGTAGCAAGCTAGTGAACATGGCAGATTACGTTTATCGTGAGTTGCAGTTTGCGCTACGTCAAGTGGTAGGTACACGTACTCTAGATGCTCTGCTGGGCAACAAGGATGAGTTGGATGACGTGATATTTGCTGCTGTGCGCAGAAAAACCAGCGATCTCGGTATTGAAGTGCGTAGTGTTGGTGTGAAAGATGTCATCTTGCCAGGTGATATGAAAGATATCCTGAACAAGGTGGTTGAGGCAGAAAAAGTGGCGCAGGCAAATGTCATTAAGCGTCGTGAAGAAACTTCAGCAACACGTTCATTGTTGAACACCGCACGCATGATGGATGACAACCCGACTTTGATGCGTTTGAAAGAACTGGAAGTTCTGGAAAAGGTAACTGAAAAAGTCGATAGGCTGACTGTATTTGGTGGATTGGATGGTGTCCTGAAGGATACTGTGCAAATCAAAGTGAATGCATGATGGTGCAATTGTGTGAAGGAGGTGCATACGCATTATAATAAATGGGATGATGGCAAATCAGAGAAGTTCGGATTTTTCACTGTCCCATTTATTCATCGTCAGTTGCCTGACATTTACCTTTATTTGGCTCTCAATACAGATAACCTTGATGTAGATCATGATATCGATCTAGATTCGTATATTATTATTTTATAACATATAAACTATAAAGACATTGAAACGGAAATGGATATAAATATGCAGGATCTGGATTATTTTAAGAATAAATTACGTACTCTGAAAGATGAGATTACGCAACGAGCTAATGGTATTGATAAGGATATCAGGCATGAAGGGATGAGTGCTGACTGGGAAGAGCAAGCCACTGAGCGTGAGAATGACGAGGTTCTTGAATCGCTGGGGCATTTCTCTGAGTTGGAGCTGGACATGATCAACGATGCACTCAAAAGAGCTGATGCGGGTGATTATTTTAAATGTAGTCACTGCGGTGAGGACATACCATTAGCCCGTCTGGAATCGTTACCCTTCACTAAATATTGTGTTGGATGCGCTGATAAACTTGAACACTAACAGGAAGCATTAATATGTTGAATGAAAAGCATGACCTTGTACATGAATTACCTGAACACCGTGATACTATTCACAAGCTAAAAATCAGTGATAACCATTTTGCACGGCTTTTTGAGCAATACCATGAAACTGATCATGAGATTCATCGTATTGAAACCGGGGTAGAGAACACATCTGACGATTATCTGGAAGAGATCAAGAAACGACGCCTGAATCTGAAAGACCAATTATTTCAGATGATTAAAAATGCCTAATTGAGTCACTATTATACTGTTTGCAGGGTAAAACTTGTAAGAAAGGGATCGGTGACAAATGAGAATGATTGAGATTTGTCACCGATCCCTTTTATTGCCTATTTAAGGGCTTAAATTATTCATTTTACTGATCTAAATTAAATAGAATCTGTATGAATAATTATCTATATTTAATTCATAGATGAACTAAACTACTAAATAGAGGGGTGATTTCCTCCTTGATATTGCTTAAAGTAGTGAGAAGTTATCCAAGTAAGTTTTTGATTATTTACGTTTTAATGTGTTACATAACGATTACGACTTAGAGTGATCGTTCGTGTTGGTAGAATTTACATTTAGTCATTGCTAACATTGATTTTATTGGGGTTTATTTAGAGGTTTTTTATTTGAATAAATGCGTCATTAATTGATTTTAAAGACGCAGGGAATCCTAGGGTGTAAGGAAAAGGATTGTTGGTATTATGAATGCTATTGGGGCTCGTAAGATACCTTCTTTAAGGGAATTATCAACAGGTCGTATATTTTACAATCATCGCTTGAAGAGTAGGTTGAGGCTTTTTCTTGAGCGTTTGATTCGACTCGCTGCCATTCTCTGGTTGGTTCTTGTTTTTTTTACAACATCAGTATTTGCACAAACCTCGTCGATAAAAATAGGTATTTATAATAACAAACCAAAGGTGTTTATTGACGAGAATGGAAGACCGGCCGGACTTTTTCCTGAGATCCTGAATTATATTTCCAGTAAAGAAAAGTGGGCAACTGAATATTTAGCTTGTGACTGGGATGACTGTCTAAAAATGCTAAACAGCGGGTCACTCGACATCATGGTTGACGTGGCTTATACAAAGGAGCGGGAAGAAAAATTTGATTTCAATCAGCAGTTAGTCCTCTCAAACTGGTCGAGAGTCTACGCGAAGCAGGATCATAATTTCATTCAGTCCATTTTGGATCTGGACAAGAAAAAGATCGCAGTTCTGAAAGGTTCATTTCAATTACAAAAGCTGAAGGATGATGCGAAAAAATATGCAATCAATCCAGTTTTTGTTGTCGTGGATAATTACCATCAGGTTTTCAAATTGGTTGAAAATAACAAGGTGGATGCTGGTATTGTCAACCGCTTGTTCGGGGCTCAGCAAGAGAATAACTATGCTGTTTACCCAACTAACGTTATTTTATATCCATCCAGCCTGCATTTCGCGACTTCGAAAGGGAAGCACTCCGAATTGCTTGCAAGTATTGATAGCCAACTAAAGTTACTAAAATCAGACAAAAAGTCAATGTACTATAAGGCTATAGAAGAAGTCTTTCGAGCTACAAAAAAGATTGTTTCTCCGAAAATATCACTCAACGCAACAGAACGAACCTGGCTGGAGTCCCATCCTGTAATACGTATTGGTGTCGATGCTGATTATGCTCCGTATAGTTTCCTTGATATTGGTGGCACTTACCAGGGTGTTGCTCCGGATTTTCTCGCACAGATTAGTGACATACTTGGTATTCGTTTTGAAATAGTCGCAGGGCTTAGTTGGTCGGAGATTATCGAGGGAGCAAAAAATCGTTCGCTGGATGCAATTGCAACGGCTGTCAGGACACCTGAGCGTGAAACTTACTTGAATTTTACTGGAATCTACATTCCTACTCCATTGGTTATTATGACGCGGAATAATGATGACCGTTTTAATGTTGCCGGTGATTTGTCTGGAAAGAAAGTTGCGCTCGTAAAAGGTTATTCATCCACCAGGAAGGTGATGAATGAATTGCCAGCTATTGAGCTGTATCAAGTTGACACTGTCCTGGATGGATTACGTGCGGTGGCCACGGGAAAAGCCGATGCCTATGTAGGTGTGCTTGGCGTCAGCGTGTTTCAGGCGAGCAAAAACGGAATACACAATTTAAAGGTAGCCGCACCCTTCGAAATGAAATCAAATGGCCAGCGTTTCGCGCTACGTAATGACTGGCCTGAACTGGCATCATTAATGACCAAGGCAATTAATGCGATACCGCAATCGGAACGGATACAAATTCTGAATAAATGGGTTCCTGTTAATGTGTTAAACAAGCCTTCACAGTTGTTGGATTTAACAGATAGAGAGTTGCAGTGGCTATCTGACCACAAAAGCATTCGCCTGGCTATCGATCCAGAGTTTGCGCCTGTAGAATTTATTGATGATCAAGGAAACTATTCAGGTATTTCTGCGGACTATGTGAAACTGTTAAGCCAGCGATTGGGAATCGCTATGCATGTCATACCGGGTCTAAGTTGGACTCAGGCTATTCAGCAAGCTAAAAAAGGTAATATTGATGTTTTTGCGGCTATTACGCCGACAGCTGATAGGAAGAAGTATCTAAATTTCTCCAGACCATACTTTAAGTATCCATTTGTAATCTATACACGTGACGATTACCCGGTTATTTCCGGGCTGGAGAGTTTGTCTCAAAAAAAAGTCACAGTTGTCAGGGATTATGTCACTCATGAATTAATAAAAAGTAATTATTCAAATGTAAAATTATTTACTGCGGATACTATATATGATGGGTTATCGTCCGTGTCTACCGGGCGAGCAGATGCGTTTGTTGGTGATATTGCTACATCGACTTATATAATACGCAAGCACAATCTGACAAATTTAAAAATCGCTGCGCCAACAGAATTCAAAAGTAAAGGTCATGCTTTTGCTGTGCGTAAGGAATGGCCTGAACTGGTTAGTATTATTAACAAGACACTTAAAACCATTCCTCCTGAAAAACATCTCGAATTCAGTAGGAAATGGATAGATATTGAAGTAGAGCAACTCCATAGATACTGGACTTGGGTGGCGATAAGCGCTGCAGGATTAATGTTGATTTTTTTTGTAACCAGCTCTCTTTTGCGCATTCAGGTTAGTCGAAAAACATCTGAACTTAGTTTCAAGAATGAGCTCTTGCTAACAGAAAATATTGATCGACAACGAGCAGAAAGTAAACTAAGTGAAAGTGAAAAAAGATTGAGCCAATTTTTCCATGCTACGTTTGAAATGGTTTTCTTTCATGAGAATGGTATTGTTGTTGATGTTAACCCAGCAGTTACAAAAATGACTGGATATACGACCGAAGAGATTGTTGGCAATAATATGCTGGAATTCGTGGCCAGTGACTCAAGGCTGATAGTCGCTAACAATATGAGTGAAGGTATAGAAGATCCATACGAGGCAAATATAATCACGAAAACAGGATCTTTAATGCCTGTTGAGGTTCATGCATCTAATATTAAGCTGAAAGACCATCTGGTGAGGGTTGTCAGTTTACGTGATATTACAGAGCGTAAAAGAAATGAGGCGGTATTGGAGCAAGCATATGGTGAGCTGGAGTTAAAGGTAGAAGAACGTACAAGTGAATTACGTCTTGCGAACATCAAGCTGAAAGAGCTGGATCAGTTGAAATCAATGTTTATTGCATCTGTTTCTCATGAATTACGAACACCTCTAAACTCAATTATCGGTTTTTCCAGCTTAATGAAGCAGGATGCTCATGGAGAGCTTGGTGAAAAATACAAGGACTATGTTGATCGCATCAATAATTCAGGAAAACATTTATTGTCGTTGATTACAGATATCATTGATATCTCTAAAATTGAATCAGGGCGCATTGACGTTGAACAATCAGACTTTGAGTCAGATGAAGTTGTACTCGAAGCGGTTGATAATTTGAATCGACAGGCAGAGCGTAAAGGATTGACTATAATTATTGATGATATACCGCAGAGTGTAACTCTTCATACAGATAAAAGACGCTTGTTCCAATGTATTCTTAACTACCTTAGTAATGCAATAAAATATACAGAGCAGGGGAAGATAACATTATCAACTGAGGATCAAGCGGATAATATCTTATTTGTTGTTCGTGATGAAGGCATTGGAGTATGCGAAGAGGATATGTCACGCTTGTTTGAAGCGTTTGAGCGATTCGATACTCACTTGAGAGTAAAAGCCGGTGGAACTGGACTTGGTCTCTATCTGACAAAAAAGATTGCAACTGACCTTCTACAGGGAGAAGTCGGTGCAGACAGTAAATCTGGTGTAGGTAGCACATTCTGGATCAGGATTCCAAAAGTTTTGAAATCCTGAAAGATAACGATTTAAGAAATAGGAAACAGGAAAAAGATATGGCAACGGTGTTAATTATTGAGGACAATCCGGATAATATGATACTTATCTGTGACATCCTTGAGTTGAATGGATGCGAGACTATGCAAGCCACGACCGGCTTAAGTGGTTATGCAATGGCACAGGAAAGGCGACCGGACTATATTATTCTTGATATTCAGCTCCCGGATATTTCGGGTTATGAGGTGTTGGAAAAAATTCGCAGTAGTGATAGGACACAGGATATACCTGTTATTGCCATGACATCTTATGCTATGGCGGGGGATAAAAATCGACTTTTACACGCGGGTTGCGATGGCTACATTGAAAAACCGATTGATCCAGCCCTGGTTATGGGGCAGATTCAACAAGCGTTAGACGGGCGAAATCAATGAAAATCTTGGTTGTGGAGGACGTTGAAGATTCAAGGATCCTGCTTGAAGATGTACTTCATGCACAAGGTTTTGAAGTGGAGTCAGCAGTCAATGGTGTTGATGCGATGGAGAAATTAAAGCAGTCGACTCCTGGCCTTATTATTTCCGATATTCTTATGCCTGACATGGATGGTTATGAATTTTGTCGTCAGGTCAAGCATGATCCCCTGCTTCGATTGATTCCTTTTATTTTCTATACGGCAACCTATACTGATTCTAGCGATGAACAATTCGCAATGTCACTTGGTGCTTCTCGATTTGTTATAAAGCCAAAAGACCCTGTTGAGTTTATCGAGATCATTAATGAAGTTTTGTCGGCAGACATTCATTCCCAGCTTGATAGCATTGACAGCGACGAGTCGATGGAATATATGCATGCCAAGGCATTAAATAAAAAATTGTTTTCAAAGATCATGCTGCTGGAAAAGCAAGAGGAAGAACTAAAACTGGCCTCATTGGTTTTTCAGAACAGTAGTGAAGGGATGATGGTCACAGATTCCAATAATCATATTATAGCGATCAATCCAGCTTTTATACATGTTACTGGTTATAGTTTTGATGAAGTTATGGGCAGAGATCCTAATCTCCTGAGCTCAGGTCGACATGACCTGTCTTTCTATAAGGCGATGTGGCACCAATTAAACAGTACTGGAAAGTGGCAGGGTGAAATTTGGGATAAACGTAAAAATGGTGATATCTATCCCAAATGGATATCTATTAATACTATTTGTAATAAGGATGGTTCGGCACATCGCTATGTAGCATTGTTTTCTGATATTACCGAGAAAAAAGAATCTGAAGAATTGATTTGGCGACAGGCTAACTTTGATTCTTTGACCGGATTACCTAATCGCGACATGTTTCGTAACATTTTAAAACAGGAAATAATGAGATCACATCGTGACGGGCTTTCGCTGGCATTACTCTTATTGGATCTCGATTTATTTAAGGAAGTGAATGATACTCTTGGGCATGATGTGGGTGATACTCTATTGCAGGAGGCTACACGTCGTATTAGTGAGTGTGTACGTGAATCAGACACTGTGGCACGTCTAGGGGGTGATGAGTTTGTCGTCGTGCTTCCAAACCTTTCTGACGCCGCACATGTAGAAGATGTAGCTAGTAAAATTTCGGCTTGCCTTGCAGAGCCATATCATCTCGGTAATGAAGTTGTTTATGTATCTGCCAGTACTGGTATCACGCTGTACCCGAATGATGCCAGTAATATTGATACTTTAATGAAAAATGCTGACCAGGCGATGTATGTTGCCAAGAAAAAAGGTCGAAACCGTTTTAATTATTTCACTCAGTCCTTGCAGGATGCTGCGCAAGCCAGGCTGCGGTTGACCAATGACCTGCGTGTTGCATTGAGTAAGGATCAGTTAAGTGTTCATTTTCAGCCCATTGTCGATGGAGCGACAGGTCATATTTATAAGGCCGAAGCACTACTAAGATGGCAGCATCCTGTTGATGGGATGATTTGCCCATGTGATTTTATTCCATTGGCAGAAGAAACCGGACTTATTAACGAGATTGGGAACTGGGTATTCCGGGAGTCGGCTCGATGGGTAAAGCAGTGGTGCTGTCAATTTAATAGTGACTTTCAGGTTAGTGTCAATATGTCTCCTGTCCAATTCATGATTGAAAATCAAAATTTCGCAGAAATATGGATACATCATTTACTTGAGATCGGGCTGTCAGGTAAAAATATAGTTGTTGAGATTACTGAAGGCTTGCTACTGAATGCTGAGGCTAATGTCATGGATAACCTGCTCAAATTACGTAATGCAGGCATTCAGATTGCTATAGATGATTTTGGTACTGGATATTCGTCACTTTCATATCTGAAGAAATTTGATATCGATTATCTCAAGATCGATCGATCGTTCATAAGTAATCTGGAGACTGACACAAACGATATTGCTTTATCTGAAGCTATTATTGTAATGGCACACAAACTCGGATTAAAAGTGGTCGCAGAAGGAGTTGAAACAGAGGGGCAACAGAAACTTCTGGTTGATGCCGGATGTGACTACGCCCAGGGTTATCTATACTCCAAGCCAATTCCACCAGATGAGTTTGAGGAATTACTGAAACTCAGTAATGAATAAAGTAGTAAAATCGGGGGTCAGAGAAGAATGCCAGTTACTTAAGCTTCTTTGGGTGATCATCATGTCTCTTGCTACATCGCGTGATTTGGTTAGTAAAGGAAAGGCTTTCGGCCTTCGCTTTACAGTCCGTGGCTCTATACTATTGGGGCGATTCTCCACTTTATACTGAGCAAAACTTACCAACATGGAGCGGACCTAACTATCTGAAGCTCCTTGTAGAAAGGCCTAAATATGACTGATATTTCTTGCTTAGAAGTTCCTTTTTAATACCAAGATGATTGCTGTAAGGCATGTTGTAACATGCTAAGTGTAAATCGCTACTTTCTTCCTGTTACCATCGTTTTTATATTCCTTGTGATAGAATTATTGCCGTTTATTTTTAGTGTGTGTCTTCAGTAAACGGATGTGAGAACTGGCACGACGCGGTGTATGTGTGGGTTCTGACTCGTTGAGTACGATACCATTCACGATACGTTTTGGTGCAACATCAGCTACCTGGTAACGGAACTGATGTCGATTTCTGAAACGCTTGTTGGGTGTAAATCTTAAATAAGCTGCTTTTGGATTTAGCTTATCATCCCCCGGGTTAAATACTTCTACGGTGCCAAATTTAAGTTGTACGATATCTGACAGACCATCATCAAGATTAATTTTCTGTCTCGCTACGTTAACAAACTGTAATGCATCTCCGTCAGGGTCGCTGTCATTTGCAAGGGCATCAATAATGACAGTATGTTTGTTTATTATACGTGCAGTATCACGTTTTGCATCAGGTGCGTGGTTAAGTGCATAGGCAATTATGCCGCCGGAAGGATTGTTTTGCGCGCCATAAGGTACATAGACCATGCCACGGCTGATGATGGTGCCACTATTCATGCTGGCGTGATGTGGTTTTCCCAGGTCAAGATCAAAGGTTGCATTGAGATCGACGCTCTGGTCGGTAAACATAATCTTTCCATTGTTAGTGTTCAATACAAAAAGCTTGCCTGATGATGCCGTAACAAAAACCAATCCGTTTGCGACCGACACATGTCTTAATGCCGCACCAGCCAATAATTCCACATAGTCTTTGCCATCCTGGAATTGCCATATCGAATTACCGGTAGCTGCATCAAGTGCATATACCTTGATGCGCATGCCGGTTGCCGGATCTGCGTCATCGATTACGTCTTCCACATCAGCCCAAAACCTGGGGCTAAATGTGGCAAAGAATGCATTGGCGAAAAGCCCACTCTCAAGTGAGATACCGAATTGTGCATCTGAAAATCCATCATCGATGCCTTCGAACCCAGCCACATACACAACACCCTTGGCCACGGCCGCGCCGGCCTGAATACCACCAATACCGGTAGGTTTGCTGATTTGTCGTTGCCAAATTGTTTTACCGGTATCCCGGTCGACAGCACGAAACAAGCCACCTTTGCTTCCATTGCCTGCCAAATCCCGTTTTTCACCGTAGTGATTGATCTTAAACAGGATTGGCGGTGAAAGGACATCGGCATCGCGTGGCCCGGTAGCCTGGTTTGGTCCTGTGGACACGGGTGCGTTTAAATTAAAAACGTCACCGTTGTGAAACTGGTTGGTCCAGATAAACTCGCCGGTTGTGTAGTCGATTGCATAAAGTGAGTCGCTACGGTCAACAAATCCGTTTGGCGCAAGGGCAGGGTCGGGGTAACCCGGATAAGGTTCTGTTGTGTTCTGCCCGGTGCCACCAAAAATAAGATGACGCTTAAGGTCGACCGCTAATCCTGAGCCTGCTGATACGCCACTACCAAATCGTTTGCCGGTGGCGGGATCGGTTTCCAGTGTGTTTCGACGCCATACTTCAGTTGGCTGGGTTGGGTTGGTCACGTCAAAGGCGATTTGCAAGCCGCCTTCTGCACCCTGGACCAGGGCATCGTTAAGAATGACATTGATACTGGCGATCAACAGTTTCCGTTTGTCAGTGTCGATGATAACCGCTTCACCCAAAACCGAAGAGAAGGGTAGGTCAGAGACGAGTAGAAAGGGATCGATTACGGATGACGTGGGATCAAAATCAACCTCACGCCCACCTTTACGTTCAAGTAAATGTAACTGACCGTATGCAGAACCCAATACCCAGATATATTTGTCTGTAACGATGGGCGCGGTATAAACCAGTTCCGGTAATACAGGCGTTGCAGCATTAGTGTAGTCAGGATCAACCAATGTTGTAGTCCAGTGAAGAATGGGGTCGGTTATTGTACCGGTACGTGCATCCCGGGCGAACATTGTACCGAGCGCATCGATATAATAAATGGTGCCGTCACGAATAATAGGTGATGCGACAACACCCACTACGGCGTTGGGGAATTTCAAACCTAATACTGATTCGAGTATGAATCCTGTTGGTGGTTGCTCTGACACGTGACTGTCATCATTAAATGTTTCCCATGCTCGGCGTAAGTAGCGTGCGTTATGCCTGTTCAAGATACGTTCATCTGCATTGAAGTTGGAGTTATTAAAATCACGAGAGTATAAGGGCCAGTCAGCTGATGCAGATGTTTTTTTATTGTCATCAGTATCATGTTGTTTATGGGTGTATTGTTCACTTGCCATTAAGCCGGAATGGGTGGCGAGAGAACCTGTCAGACAGAAAAGGACAATAAAGCTTGAGATGAAGACTTCCTTATTGAAGAAATACCGACGGGTTTTCATGCTGTCTCCATTTTGATTGTTTTTTTACACACATTTGTATTCTAGGTTGGTAGTGTCGCGAAACTATCACGTATAGTTCACAAAAATATTGCATGCAGTCGCAGTGAGTTAAATGGTTCTGAGACAGGAATAGGATGTGTTTGTTATACCTGGATTATTTAATTGATATTTAACAGGCCCAAAAGTTCGAAAAAAATATTCTGGTTATCGTCTCGTAGGTAGAGCGTTGGTGAAGTAATGTTGAAAAGTGCAGTTCGATCCACAGGCAGTTCATTAGGCCGGCGTATAATGCAGCCTAATGGGTACAGTATTGGGTGGTAAGTAGCTTTTTTGTAATTAACAAATTCTGGGCAAAGGGTCATCTTCCAGTTCATCGAGAAGTCTTTCACCGCCAAGTGGAGTCTGCAGGGCAACGTAGTTTTGTTCAGTTATGTTGCCAATGATTGCAGCTTGTTGCCCTGATGGAATTTGCCTCCATGCATTCAGTAATTGTTGCGCCTGCGCCGAATCAACAACTGCAACGACACGACCTTCACAAGCCAGATATAAAGGATCATAACCAAGCATTTCACACACGGCATTGACAGGATCATTTATTGGAATAGTTTCTTGTTGCAAGCGTACACCGAGTTTTGTTGCCTGATGGATTTCTTGCATAACTGAGGCCAGTCCGCCACGGGTTGGGTCACGCATAAAACGTAATCCGGGTAGTGTGGCAATGGCACGGGTTAGTGGTAAAACACAAGCAGAATCTGATTTCAAATCACCCCGTAGGCCAAATTGTTCACGTGCCAGCATGACAGCGGTTCCGTGATCACCTACCGGACCACTAACCAGGATTTGGTCGCCTGGCTGGATTTTGTGCATATCAATATGGTTAATGATTTGTTTGCCTACCCCGGTAGTGGCCAGGTAGAGTCCACCGCCTTCACCTTGTCGTAACACTTTGGTGTCACCAGCCACTATCACTACATTTGCATCGGTTGCCGCCTGAGCAAGACTAGCGACAATACGATCCAGTACAGTGATTTCAAGTCCCTCTTCGATGAAGGCATTGAGGGTGATGTACAAAGGTTCGGCACCGGCTACGGCAAGATCGTTAACCGTTCCATGTATCGCAAGTGAACCGATATTACCTCCCGGGAATTCCAGCGGTTGCACCGTAAAACCATCGGTTGTCATCATTAGTGTGCCGTCAATGGCGGGTAAACTGGCGGCATCAAGTTGAGTATTCAGCAATGGGTTGGCAAGATGACGTGCAAATACTTCATCGATCAGTTCGCGCATATAGCGTCCACCATTTCCGTGCGCCAGAGATATATGGGTGTCCTGCATAGAAGTGTTTGCCTATATATTTACTATTGATTAAATCCAAATTCGATTATTTGTCCAAAACTGATACTGGCGTCATTGACCGGTATCAGTTCAGGGAAATTAATATTAAACCCATCTTCTGATAATAAAGTAATCGCATGCTCAGTCAAAATACGATTCTGAAAAACGCCACCTGAGAAGCTAACGATATTGACGCCTTGTTCAGCACGAATTGCCCGGGCTTGCTGGAGTATAACGTGTGCCAACGAGGCATGAAACAGAGCGGCACGTACACCGATAGTTAAATCATTATTTAACATTGTGTGTGCGAGTGGTTCCCAGTCTGTTACTAACAGGCCTTCAGTTTTTTCTAACTCGAGTACTATGTGATCATCTGATTGTTCACAGAGTGCTTCGAATTCCATTGGTCCCTGACCCTCGAAGCTGGCCATGGTGCGACTTCCAGTAAGGGCAGCAGCAGCATCGAATAAACGACCAACAGATGTTGACTGCGATGTATTGATTTTTCGTTGCCATGCCTGTTTTAGCAGTGGATCTTTTTCTGGAATTGCCTCATAGGGTAGCCCAGTCTCCCAGCATAGTGCTGCTGCACTACGCCAGGGTTCCCGACCCGCCTTATCTCCACCGGGCAGGTTAAAAGGTCGCATGCTGGCAACGCGTTTCCATTCACCCGGTTTTCCGAGGAAGGTCTCACCGCCCCAGAGAGTGCCATCTTCACCATAACCCACACCATCCCAACTAAATACTAAAACTGTTTCATCTGTCTGACATTCGAAGAAGGCTGCTGATGCATGTGCATGGTGGTGGTAAATATTATATACAGGGAGCCCCTGTTTGTTTGCCCAGCGTGTTGTTGTGTAACCGGGATGTGCATCGCAAACAATAGCGGCAGCGTTTACATTATATAGTTTCTGAAAGTCATTAATGGTTTTTTCGAAAACTTCTATACTGCGAGTGGAATTCATTTCGCCTATATGAGGTGAAATAACCACACGATTTTCCCATGCCAGTGCGATGGTATTTTTCATATGCGCACCGATTGCGAGCACGGGTTCCTCTAATACAAAAGGTAGTGCCAGTTCAGCGGGTGTTGATCCGCGACCGCTACGGATGGGTCTGGGTTTGCCAGCAATGGTTCTGTACACTGGATCATCTGCTGGACGTTCAATGGGTCTGTTATGATGTAAAAAAGCATCCGCTATATGACCAAGACGTTTTTCAACGTCCAGGTTTTTTATCAATACCGGTTCACCACTGATATTTGCCGAGGTTGCGACCAGAGGTCCGTCAAACTTATTAAGCAACAGATGATGAAGCGGACTATACGGTAGCATTATTCCTATTTCATTCAATCCCGGGGCGATCTGATCAGGCAGCTCAGTTGTCTTATTTTTTGCCACCAGTAAAATCGGCCTGGCCGGTTGTAGTAAAAATTCTTTGTCAATGTCAGTTAAAAAAACAGATGACGCTGTATGTTTGAATGGATTATCTAACGGTGCAGGAAACATTACGGCTAATGGTTTGTGTGGCCGGGTTTTATTATTGCGCAATTTGGTGATGGCTTCTGTATTGTTGGCATCACACATCAGGTGATAACCGCCGATGCCTTTCACTGCGACTACCTTGCCTTGTTGTAATGCGGTTATTGTATTTTTTATTGCAGCCTCATTTTCATTAGCAGCATTTTTATCATTATCCTGCTGACTATAGAAGGAAAGCGAAGGACCGCACTCTGGACAGGCTATCGGCTCAGCATGAAAGCGACGATTGCCAGGGTCACTATATTCTGCAAGACATGATTGACATAATTCGAAATTGGCCATAGCGGTATTCGATCGGTCGTATGGTAAATTTAGTATCAGTGTGTAACGTGGCCCGCATTGGGTACAGTTGATGAATGGATAGTGGTAGCGTCGATTCGATAGATCATTTAATTCTGCAAGACAATCATCACACAAGAAAAGATCGGCAGGCACATTGATATGTGTTTTACCTTGATTTTGGCTTTGTAGGATACTGAAGGTTTCATATTCTCCGACCGTTACCCGTTTGTCTGATTCGAGTCTGGGTTCTGCTAGTGGAGGTGTTTTACTATATATGTCGCTGAAGAAATTTTCCAGATTTTCCGGTAGGCCCTGAACGTGGATCTCGACAATGCCAACACAGTTTCTTACCCAACCAGTCAGTTGGTGTTCAAGCGCCAGTCGGTATATGAATGGCCGGAATCCGACACCTTGTACTTGACCGGATAACGCCAGCTGTCTGGCTGAAGGTGCTGGATTCAAGGGTTGTCTGCTCTTGAACAAAGGCTGGCTATCCAATCGCTTTCTCTTTTACTTCTTTGCTGGCTGCTTCACGTATGCCGCCTGCCCACCAGATTCTACAGGCACCTTCATCTGAAACCATGCAAGGCCCAATCGGGTTTCTGGGTACGCAGGCCTTGCCAAATAACCTGCACTGGTTTGGATAAATTTTGCCAAGTACGACTTGGGCACAGTCACAGCCAGCTGGCATTTCACCGGCACGCTTACGCGCATCATTGGTGTAATCTGGAAAAATCGTTCTGGCATCATGATTGCTACAGGTTTTATCCAGACTGTAACCCGATGCGGGAATAATACCTACTCCGCGCCAGTTGGCATCAACCACATTCATGGCATTGGCAAGATGCGCCTGAGCAGATTTATTACCACCAGGTCGCACAAGTTGCGGATAACAATTATCCAGAAAATAACGTTCCTCATTGAGTTGGCGCAGAGTAGAATACATTGCCGCGAGCAGGCTTTCTGGTTCGAAGCCGGCAACCGCTGCAGGAATGTTGTGGTTTTCGACAACAAATTCCCATTGTTCTGGCCCCATAATGGTTGATACATGACCCGGTGCTATCAATGTGTCAAAGCCGGGTGTGCCTGATTCCAGCAGCATAGCCACCGCCGGCCAGGTTAAACGACCTGATAACAGTACCGACAGGTTTTCAGGAACACCCTCAATTATCATCGCTGCGACCGGAGCGGTGGTGGTTTCAAAACCGGCCGCAAAAAACACGACGGGTTTGTCAGGGTTCGCTTTTGCTATACTGACCGCTTCAGTGGGTGATGCAATCGGACGAATATCAGCGCCTTGTGCCTTGGCTTGTTCCAGTGTGCGTGCCTGCGTTTTTTTTACATTAACCGGCACACGTAACATGTCGCCAAACGCGACCAGAATAATATCTTCATTTAATGCTAGCTGAATCGCTTCGAATACATCTTCTTCAGGACAAATACATACCGGGCAGCCAGGCCCTGGCACCAGTTCTATGTAGTCGGGTAATGCCTTGCGCAAGCCCGCCATGGTGATCGATCGCTCATGACCACCACAAACATTCATTATCTTTACGCGTCCTTTGTGCGGCAATGCGTGAATGCGTTCAAGCCATTGTTTTGCGCGTATTGTCATAACTAAGTTCTAATCTCATCATGCTCCTGATGATGGTGGTGCCCGTGAGCGTTATGGCTCGGGTGTTTTTCGCGCCATGTATTGCGTATTTCTATTTGTTGATTGATCCAGTCAATCCACTGCGGCACACCTGATTTGGTTTTTGAGGATAGCTCGATCACGGGTGCAGTACTGGCAATATCATGCAGGTAGCATCTTGCCTTTTCCGGATTGAAGTCGTCGAGTATGGGTAACAGATCGCTTTTACTGATTAGCACCAGATCTGCAGTACGGAACATAACCGGATATTTAGCTGGTTTATCATCACCTTCAGGTACAGAAAGCAGGGTGATATTCAGATGTTGGCCGAGGTCGAAGCTTGCAGGGCAAACCAGATTGCCAACATTTTCGATAAAAACAATATCGAAATCTGAAAGGTCCAGATTATGCAATGCTTGATGAATCATGTGTGCATCGAGATGGCATGCACTACCAGTCGATATCTGTATTGCTTTGATACCATGTTTGCGAATACGCTCGGCATCGTTCTCTGTTTCCAGGTCACCTTCAATTACGGCTATTCTGATGTTTTTGTCCAGTTCTTGAATGGTGGCTTCAAGCAAGGCAGTTTTACCAGACCCGGGTGATGACATCAGATTAATCGCCAGCACATTGTGCTGGTCAAAATGTTCGCGGTTGTGTTTAGCCGTGTGATTATTTTCATGTAGCAGGCTATGCAGTACGGTGACGGCTTCTTTTCCAGTTTCAGTTTTAGAAAGTTTGCCGCCCGGTTTTATCAGGCTTTCATTTCCGTGAGTAATGTTACATCCGCAGGTGTCACACATAGTCTTACTCCAAAATAATCTTTTTTCGTTTTAACTATCCGCTGTTTAGTGAAGGCTTTCTTCTACAGCAGAACCCTTATCCATGGAAGTATTCTGACTCTCAGTGTTTCTCTCAAGTTCGACACTCATTAGCAATAATTCGTCGCCACTGATTAATGTCGTTCGCCAATCACCGCACTGCTTGCAGGTTAGTTTGTTTGGCAAAGCATCAGACTCACTGCCGCATTGGTTACATTTTACCCGAATGGGGAGTTGTTTAATAACAAGTTCGGCCTGCGCTGCAATCGTGCCGGCACTGGCAATAGGGTAGGCTTGTTTTAGAGCATGAGCCTCCACACCTGACAATGGTCCTATGGCCAAAACAATTGACGTCACAAACTGCGCATTTTGTTTCAGGGCGATATCCTCAATCTGGTTCATTAGTGATTGGCAGATTGCAAGCTCGTGCATATCATATGCCAGCTTCAAGCATCTGGTCATATAATTCCCAGGCTGTTTGCGCCTCCTGTTGGGAAATCTTTTGGATCGCATAACCTACATGGACAACAATAAAATCATCAGCATCAAGGTTTTCACCCTGCATCATAAATAAGCTGACATCACGCGTGACACCTTTCGCTTCACAGTGAGCTGTAAAGCCATCGATGGATTTAATTTGCATGGGTATGCCTAGGCACATAAATATGTTTATCCGGAAGCTTAATTATCAATACTGTGTATTTAAGTTTAGACCATAAATCATCATATTGACCTATGTCAACGGATCATATGATGAGTTGGCTAAAATGCCCTATTAAATTCATCTGAATATGCATAATAGTTATAAAGATTGGACATCTATGTTGATACTAATCAATTTCTGCACTACGTTATGATGATAAAGTTCTAAAAATATAATTATCGGAGCAGGCTCATGGTTCGCAATGAAACATTGATCCTTGGAATTGGTAACACCTTGCTTTCTGACGAAGGCGCCGGTATTCATGCGCTTAATCATCTTCAATTAGCATGTCCTGATATTCCCAATCTAACTTTTCTTGACGGAGGCACTCTCAGTTTTACATTGGCGGTGTGGATAGAAGATTGTACTAATCTAATCGTATTTGATGCCACAGAACTCCATCAGCCTGCAGGCACAGTTAAAACTTTTGTCGGCTCCGCAATGGATGAATTTCTAGGTAGCAGCAAACGCAGTGCGCATGAAGTCGGCTTGCTGGATTTAATGGATATTGCCCGTATCACAGGACACCTTCCGGAAAATCGAGCCTTGATCGGGATCCAGCCAGAGACTATCGATTGGGGTATGGAGCCTACTGCTGCGGTTCAACAGGCACTCGATTATGCAACCAGTGAAGCTGTTGTATTAATAAAAGTATGGCAAAAAGTTAGCATGTCTCAAGAAAAACCTGAATCAGGGCAAAGTGAAATTTTATCGATGTGATTGAGGTTGTAGGAACATAAATGCGATGACTCAAACAATTTCCACTGCAGTTCAATTCAATATACAGGCTGGCGATGATCTGACCTGGAATGTTATGCCACTGTTGTATGAGGTAAAACATGCATTGGATAATCTTATCAGTCACGGTGAAACGGCTATCATTGATTTACGTAGTATTCCACTTGCTCCTGGTGAAGAAGACAAAATACTGAATACGCTGGGGCAGGGAGAGGTTCATGTTCAGCTCAATGCACTGGGGCTGAGTGAAATTATCGAAACACAGTATTCAGGTGTGTGGCTTGTTTCTCACTTTAATGAGGATAATGAGATTATTGGCCGTTTTATTGAAATCACAACAATGCCGAATATACTTTTTTCACAAATAGAAGATGTAACTGCGAGTAGCAATCGACTTGCTGCAACACTGGAAGACAATCAGGAACCTAATGAGTCGTCGGTGGAGAAATCAGTATGACAGATAATTTTAATGACAAAGACAAAACCCTTGGTGATGCCTTACGTAGTCAGGGTATATCACGACGCAGTTTCCTGAAATTTTGTGCTGCCACCGCTTCCATGATGGCACTACCGCCATCAATGATTCCTGCGATTGCACAGGCGCTGGAAAAAGCAAAAAGGCCGTCAGTGATCTGGCTGTCATTTCAGGAATGTACCGGTTGTACCGAATCACTAACGCGTGCACACAGTGCGACAATAGAAGACCTGATATTTAATGCAATATCGTTAGATTATCATCATACCTTGCAGGCAGCTGCTGGCCATGCAGCAGAAGCGGCACGTGAAGCTGCCATGAAAGAAAATTATGGTAAGTATTTACTGGTTGTTGACGGTTCTATTCCACTCGATAACCCTGGTTATTCAACCATCGCTGGTATTAGTAATTATGATATGTTGATGGAAGCTGCAAAAGGTGCGGCAGCTATTATTGCTGTTGGTACTTGTGCAACTTATGGTGGTATTCCACATGCTAAGCCCAATCCGACCGGCGCGGTTTCAGTCGGCGATCTGATTAAAGATAAGCCAATTATCAATGTGCCCGGTTGCCCGCCGATACCTGTTGTTATTACCGGTGTGCTGACGCATTTTCTGACGTTTGGCCAGATTCCTGAACTCGACCATATTGGCCGGCCTAAGGCCTTTTATGGAAAGAGTATTCATGACCGTTGCTATCGTCGACCTTTCTACGACAAAGGTTTGTTTGCCGAAACATTTGACGATGAAGGTGCAAAAAAAGGCTGGTGCCTGTACAAACTCGGATGCAAAGGGCCAACTACCTACAATGCCTGTGCGACCACCAAGTGGAATAATGGTACCAGTTTTCCGATTGAATCAGGTCACCCCTGCCTGGGTTGCTCTGAACCTGATTTCTGGGATGGAGGTGGTTTCTACAAGGCATTATCAATGCCTACTGAAGATATCAGTAAAACAGCTATTTATGCTGCTGCCGGTGCAGTTGGCGCCGGAGTTGCTTTGGGTGCAATAAATCGCGCAAAAAGGAAATCCAGCATTGACGCGCATAAAAAGGTCTCTATAGATGATCTTGATAAATAGTTTTTGTATTCACCGGGGTTGGCGTGATGAATGAGATAGAATTTCTGAGCTGGGTTCGTGGCCCCGGGTTTCAAATAGCGGTTATTATTTTTATTGTAGGTGTGATTATAAGACTTGCTGAAATTCTGTTGCTGGGACGCAAGTCAAACCTTGCTGAAGCCAAAGGATCTGAAATGGTAGGCGGACTTAGAACCATTGTATCTAGATCATTTCCGGATAAGGGCACATTCAAACGTTCTATGACGACACTTGTTGCCGGCTATATATTTCACATTGGCCTGTTTATCACGCTGTTTCTGTTTGCCCCTCATATTTTGATGTTCAAGGACGTCAGTGGTCTTAGCTGGCCTTCACTACCAACACCACTTGTCGATGCAGTTACGGTTGTTACGATTATCACGCTGTTCGTGGTGTTAGTTCATCGCATGAAAAGCACCGTCACGCGATTTCTGACCAACTATGAAGATATATTGGTCTGGTTGGTAACAATTCTGCCACTGATTACCGGTTACATTGCATTTCACCGAATTGGCACAACAGCACCAACGTTGCTGGCGATACATATACTCAGCGTTGAAATATTGTTGATCGTATTCCCTTTCACCAAGTTGATGCATGCGTTTACGGTGTTTTTTGCACGCTGGTATAACGGGGCTATTTCTGCTTATCGGGGAGTCAATTCATGAGTGCGACATTAGAGAAAGGTGTTAATGCGTTGAAGGAGCAGGTTGATTCTACAGTGGCTGCTTTTTTTACCAGCTGTGTTCACTGTGGGATGTGTGCGGAATCTTGTTTGTTCTATACAGAAACCGGAAACCCGGAAAGTACACCTATCTATAAGACCGAGCCACTGCGTCGTATCTGGAAACAGGAATACACATTAATGGGGCGAATTGGCAAAGTGCTTGGATTAAATAAACCAGTTGATGATACATTGCTGGAAAAATGGAGTGAGCTGGTTTATGACAACTGTAGTCTTTGCGGACGTTGCTCGATGGTATGTCCGGTTGGGAATGATATAACTGACATGCTGCGTAAAACACGCGAGGGGTTGGCGGCGGCCGGTTATGCACCGGAAGGGGTCATTGACGCTACTAAACGCGCCGTGAATATCGGCAGCCCAATGGGAGTTCGGTTGCCTGCACTTAAGGCACAGATCTCACATCTGGAGCATGACACAGGAATGAAGATACCATTCGATGTTGTAGGTGCAGAATACATGCTCATGCTTTCGTCAATGGAAATAATGAGTTTTCCGGAATTCATCGGTGCTGTGGCAAAAATATTTGATAAGGTGGGTGTCAGTTGGACGATTTCAACAGAAGCCTTTGAGGCCACTAATAGCGGTATCCAGATCGGGGTGTCCGATATAGCCGCGCAGCTGATGCAACGCATTGTTGATGCAGCAGAAAAACTAAAGGTCAAGACAGTTATCAGTCCTGAATGTGGCCATGGTTATATGGCCATGCGTTGGGAAGGGCCTAATCTGATCGGTAAGCCTTTTAATTTCAAGGTGCGACATATACTCGAAGTGCTGGACGAGTTTCGAAAAGATGGACGATTGAAATTAAAGGATAAAGACTCACAGAAGCTAACTTACCACGATCCGTGCCAAATTTCGCGTCGCGGCGGTGTCATTGATGAACCGCGCAATTTGATCGATATGTTTGCAGATGACTTTGTTGAAATGCCCGACCATGGAAAGTTGAACTGGTGTTGCGGGGCTGGTGGCGGAATCAGTTCTAATGAACGTGCTGATGAGATACGCATCAAAGCATTCAACCGCAAGAAGGATCAATTGGATGAGATCAGGCCAGACGCCATTATCAGTGCATGCTCGAATTGCAGAATCCATCTTGAAGAAGGGCTGGAGCATAATGGCATGGAAATTCCACTATTAAGTTTAACCGAAATCCTGGCAGAGCATCTGGCTGACTAACTGATCTATCGACGTTGAGGTAACAATATGAGTGAGCGAATTGTCGTAGACCCGATTACACGAATTGAAGGGCATTTACGCATAGAAGCTGAAATGGAGGGTAATAAGATAGCCAGTGCCTACTCTTCCGGTACTATGGTGCGTGGTATTGAAATTATATTAAGAGGGCGTGATCCTCGCGATGCATGGGCATTTGCGCAACGTATTTGTGGCGTATGTACTTTGGTACATGGCCTTGCCTCAATACGTTCAGTCGAAAATGCACTTAGTTATAAAATACCGAAAAATGCTGACCTGATTCGTAACTTGATGAGTGGCGCTCAGTACATTCATGATCACGTCATGCATTTTTATCATTTGCATGCGTTGGATTGGGTTGACGTTGTATCCGCCTTGAGCGCCGATCCAAAAGCAACGTCTGAGCTTGCGCAGTCATTAAGTAATTACCCGAAATCATCGCCCGGCTATTTCGCTGATATGAAGAAAAAACTGAAGGGTTTTGTAGAAGCGGGTCAACTGGGTATTTTTGCCAAGGCCTACTGGGGTCACCCTGCCTATAAATTGCCACCCGAAGCCAACTTGATGGCAGTATCTCATTATCTGGAAGCCCTTTCGTGGCAGCGTGATGTGGCGCGTTTACAGACCATCTTTGGGGGTAAAAACCCGCACCCGAATTTTGTTGTCGGTGGCGTTCCTTGTGCGATTGACCTTAATTCAGATTCTGCTATCAATTCTAAAAAACTTTCTCAAGTGCAGGATATCATCAAGCAGATGATGACCTTTGTTGATCAGGTATACGTCCCAGACACACTGGCTATCGCTAGTTACTATAAGGACTGGGGTAGCCGTGGCGAGGGTTTGGGTAATTTCCTGACCTATGGTGATTTTCCATCTAAAGGTATGGATGACCCATCAGGTTTTATGATTCCGGCAGGTGCAATTCTGAATCGTGATCTTAGTACGATTCATGACGTTGATATGAATGCAGCTGATGAAATTCAGGAATATGTTTCACACTCGTGGTATGACTATGAAGGTGGCAAGAATGCCGGCCTGCATCCTTATGATGGTGAGACCAGTTTGAACTACACCGGGCCTAAGCCACCGTACGAACATCTGGATGTTGATGAGTCGTATTCCTGGTTAAAATCACCACGCTGGAAAGGTCATGCCATGGAAGTTGGGCCACTGGCACGTGTACTCATGCTTTACGCAAGCGGTCATGCTCAAACAAAGGAACTGGTCGGCATGACATTACAAAAACTGGATATTCCAGTGCAGGCTTTGTTTTCAACACTTGGTCGCACTGCAGCACGTACATTGGAAACCAAGATTTTTGCCGATGCCATGCAAGGCTGGTATGACGATTTGATTACCAATATTAAGGCAGGTGACACCAAAACCTTCAACGAGGTCTTATGGGAACCTTCATCATGGCCGAAGCAGGCACAGGGTGTTGGATTTATGGAAGCACCACGCGGTGGACTTGCGCACTGGATTGTTATTGAAGATGAAATTATCAAAAATTATCAGGCAGTGGTTCCGAGCACATGGAATGCCGGACCCCGCGATGCCAAAGGACAGCCTGGTGCCTATGAGGCCGCTTTGGCTGACAATCATACTTTACATGATCCCAAGCAACCTGTAGAAATTTTACGTACCATACATAGCTTCGACCCTTGTATTGCTTGTGCAGTACATGTTGTGGATCCTGATGGTAATGAGTTGGTCAAGGTCAAGGTGCGATAACTATATATATCAGGAGAATCAAGTATGAGAATTTTAAATCAATCTATTATTGCTATCATCCTGTACGGTTTGTTCTCATCTGCTGCCATGGCGCACGGTGACGTGGCGAGTCAAAGTGGTATGTTGTCAGCATTATTACATCTATTCACCGAATTTGACCACCTGCTAGTGATTTTTGCGGTAGGCGCGATTATTAGTCTGCGAGTCAGTCAGTACAAAACACGCTTATAAGTCGAGTCTGGTTGTCATGATATATGGCGCGTTGATGATAGCCATCCATGCTTTTCAATCGGTTAACTTGAATAGTATACTTGCCTGATCTGGGTGAAACTCATGATCGTTCTTTTCCTGTGTCTGTGACCAAAATGGAGTTAGAATACTATTAAATCAATCAAACATAGTGACATGAAGCAGCGACCATGGTTGTGGTCGTTGGCACTATTTTGCCTGTTTTTTTCGATCTCTGCCTGGGCCGCTAATAGTCATGCTGACCCGATTGCGCCGGTTATCCTGGGTGTGACAGGGATTTTGTTTTTTGCAGTCATGGGGCGTTTCATAGCGCGGCGTTTCAAACAACCATCAGTGCTTGGCGAATTGCTGATGGGTATTGTGCTTGGTAATGTTGGCTACTGGCTTGGAAATGATTTTATTCAGGTGTTACGCCAGGGGCCAGCTATTTTTGAAATGGTAGACTTTACCTTGTCGGGTGAACCGTTGCGTGTTGCAGCTGTGCATGCGCTTGGTGAGAAAGATGCCGTTAGTATTCTAAAGATCCTGCAAGGCCCGGGAGGCCCGGCATTAACACAGGTTGCCCATACCGTGGATGTCTTTTCACGCTATGGTGTTATTTTTATGCTGTTTCTGATCGGCCTTGAAACCAGCCTGGGAGAGATGCGCCAGGTAGGCGGTGTCTCACTGCGGGTGGCGATTGTCGGTGTTATTGCACCGTTTGTACTGGGTTTTATGGCGGCCAAGGTATTAATGCCAGAATTGTCTATTAACGTTGATCTGTTTGTAGCAGCGACTCTGGGCGCTACCAGTATTGGTGTCTCAGCGCGTGTTCTGAGTGAGATGAATATCCTGCACTGCAAAGAGTCACGCGTTATTCTTGGGGCGGCAGTGATTGATGATATTCTCGGCCTGCTGATGCTGGCCATCGTATCCGGTATTATTGTGTCAGGAGAATTTGAATTACTTGGTGCATTAAAAATTATTGGTCTGGCGATTCTTTTTTTACTGGTGTGTTTCAAGACAGGCCCGTCTTTTCTGAGCTTTGTTATCCGTTTGGTTAGCCGGCTGGATATTGCAGAGGCGAAGATGTTCATATCGTTTCTGTTTGTTATGGTGTTGGCATGGACGGCCAACCTGGTTGGGCTGGCGACGATTGTTGGCGCCTTTGCCGCGGGTATGATATTGCATGACGGGTACTTTAAATATTGGGGGGATGTCGAAGACCACCGTATTACTATTAAGGATTTGATATCACCTTTAGAAGTTATCCTTGTGCCAATATTTTTTGTGTTGATAGGTTTACAGGTCAAACTTGAAGCGATGTTTGATCCGCATGTACTTATAATGGCAACCGGTTTGACGATAGCGGCCATTCTGGGCAAGTTCATCAGTGGTTTTGCGACGGGCCCTGGCATACGTTCGATCGCAGTCGGTGTTGGCATGATTCCACGTGGTGAAGTGGGACTGGTATTCGCCTCGATTGGTAAAAGTCTGGGTGTGATAAACGATGCGCTTTTTTCAGCGCTGGTTATGATGGTGTTAGTGACAACTTTAATAACGCCACCCGTATTAAAAGTGGTTTTGTTTGGTTGTAAAAAAGATGAACAATAGGCTTAAAATCTGACAATCTTGTTACATGAAGTGAAGTTGGTGTTCCTATATGCCGCCAGATACAAGAATCTCTCATGTTGCAATAACCCTGTCTAGTTGATTTTGTGAATAATTCACACTGTGACTGTCAATACTTCACTGGATGTAATCGTGTCCAGTGGAATACTAACGTCAAGCTCATTTTGAGTGTCATATTACATCAGTAACAACAGAGGAGTGCTGATTATGGGAAACATGGATAATATGCATAAGCAGTCTGGTTATCACCTAACAGCAATTAATACGGTTGCACAGTATGCGGGGTTACGTGTAGATGATGTATTGCGGATGTTACATATAAAAATAGGCAATAGACATGAGATAGATACACGTTTGAATGTTGACGGTCTAAAAAATCAAAATAGAGCAATCAATACTGTTTGTCAGTATGCTGGTCTGAGCATAGAAAGTGTTTACGCATCTTTGGCAAAACGAAAACAAGCTAAAGATGAATCCAATCAAACCGTGTACAAAAAGGCTGCATAGTATAAATTAATATAGATGTCAGAGGTGTCTGGGTATTTCCAGTACATCTCTGGCGTGCTTCAGTATTTTTTCTAATGGCGAAATTCAATTTTTGAAACATGGGATGGTTTGCTTACAATCTGTATAGATCAGTGGTTATTCTGTGTTCAGAACCCTTGATTCACGATCTTATGATATTAACATGCTTTAATGCGCTCCAAATAAAACATACCAAACAAGAATGCTGGCCTGAAACGGGAATGTAATCACATCAATGGCTATTGCTTTCGCAACGTCGCCTGGTTTATAACCTTTCTTATCGCCCATGCGTCCAGAAAGTATAGTAACTGAAGATCGTTTGTTTTTTGTATTAGCTTTTATCACCAGTCTTGGCCAAGAGTGTGATAAGTCGTAGCTGCAATCTTTTGAACCGAAAATATTGCTGCATTTTGATGCTATTTTTTTAAAGTTGTTACTGTTTAGTAGATACAATGAATATTCTGCATTGACTACTGGAAGACTCTGGATGTATTTATAATATTCTGAAGAATAGTCTTTGATTTCCAGGTCGATATTGATCGCTGTTATATTGATCGGGGTAAAGCCTGTTCGTACTTTGCAGCCTATAATGTACTTATTATTCTCTAAAAAATATTCAAAGGTGCCAGTCAATCTGGAAGAGGTTTTTCCTTCAAAATTGCTCCATTTGAAATATTGACTAACCGTTGCCAGTTTAGTTGATTCTTTATCAAGCAAGTCGACACAGAGATGCAGGTCTTTATTGTTGTCTATGTACGCTGACAAATTAGAAAGATACTGATGATCTATACTCCGTTTTTCCGCTTTGCCGTTTAGGTTTTTAGTTGTAATGCAGCCACTAAGGCTCATTAAACTCAATGCGATAACGCAAGAAGAAATTATGTTGGTAATTTTCATGGATTACACCCTGGCGAAGTCAATTGTTCCAGAATAAAATTGCATACCTGAATGAAGCAGGATCAGATCAAATCCGGCACGTTTAGCCAGCGCTGATACATGTGTATTTGCAATTGTCCAGAACAAAACTTTGTTCACGCCGGTTTGTTTGCTAACACTGGCCAAGGTAGGGTAAATTATTTTATTTAATGAAAGTTTTCCTCGTAGATCGCGTTTAATACCAAGATCATGACAATAAATCATCGGTTCATTATTCAAAACATCATTCAAGGGTTTGAATATGTCTGGTGTACCGAGATTGTTGTAGTGTTGTACTGTGTTTATTGTCTGACAGATATCTTTTAGTGATAATAACTGTGCCCAACAAAAACCAACGACTTCATTCTCTTCTCTGCTATCAATGCATAAACGCAAGTGTGCGGGCTTGGATAATTCATGTGAGAGGTTGTTATAAATTTCTTCATAACTATAATTTTCTGCCCAACCATCGGGTTCTGAAAATATATCCTGGTATAAATTGATTAATTTATACGTTGTTATCATGTCATCCTGTAAGGCACTAAAATCAGTGAAATCCGAAAAGGTACATGATGGCTGTGTATTTTCTTTCATGGCTAATTGACTCATTTTTTATCTCCTGCTGATTTATTTCGATTTATAAAGGTCTTTTCCTAATATCATGGGTAAGACCTGTTTTTCTCGTTGTTCATCAAATCCACATTGTTTGACAGGTTCTTTAGGATTGCAGTAAGTGCCAAACAACATGTCCCATAAAACAATATCGCTGTAATTATTGGCATGGTGATTTGATTTATGATGCAAGCGGTGCATCTCCGGCGTTTGAAATAAATAACCTACCTGGCGTGGTATCCGAATATTGGCATGAATAAAAAACCCTGCCAGACCCGTGATTAATGTGTACCAACTTGCGGCTTCAAAATTCAATCCGAGCAAAATATACATAATGAAATTACTGATAAACAGCGTAGTGATCATATCCAGAGGATGAATGTAATAAGCCGTGAGTGTTTGTATATGTTTTGGGCTGTGATGAAACTGGTGAAACAGACGCCAGATAAATTTGTTGTTATGACGGGCTCGATGCCACCAGTAAATGATAAACGTGAAAATGAAATAACCGATTACAGCGCCGGTCAGCGGAGAAACCGTGTCCTGTAATGAAAAAATATTAAGTGGCTTGTTTTGTGCCGACCAAAAAAGATCAATCAGGTAAAAAATACCCAGCTGTAAGATATTGATTAGTAGTGCTCGTGTATACCATCGCCAGTCAGTTTTCTCAGAATGTGCAGGGAATACATGCTCCCAGATAAACAGGATGGCTGTTATTGCATATAGAAAAGGCAGGGTTGTAAGTGGCATGGCTATTGTTATTTCCTGGTGTTGGTCTTGATGGTTTAAGTATTGTGAATGGTATTGATATAAGCAATGATATATGCGAAAGTGTTAATATAAAGGCTGATAAGTATCGTATATTGATACTATAATGGGGTTTACTATGTCGACAACCACCAATCTTCTTAACGCGCTCAAACATGTGCTGAGAACTAAGGGTATTACTTACAAGCAGGCCGCAGCCGCGCTTGATCTGTCAGAGGTTAGTATCAAACGGTTATTTTCAGAACGTAGTTTTTCGTTGCTGAGAATTGAAAAACTGTGTGATCTTGCAAACACAGATTTGGCTGAATTAATTCAGTTGGCAGAGACTTCTCAACAACAGGTTGAGCAACTCAGTCTGCAACAGGAGCAGGAATTGGTTGAAGATGTCAGTTTGCTGCTGGTCTCTGTGTGTATCATAAATCATCTGAGTTTTGATGATATTCTGGAAAAATACGATATTGATGAACATACGCTTATACGTATTTTCGCAAAATTAGATCGAATGAAAATTATTGATCTATTGCCTGGGAATCGTTACCAACTGAAACTCAGTCGACGGTTTAGTTTGCTACCTAACGGCCCGATTCAGTCATTTTTTATTAACAATATGTTAAAAGATTTTTTTGGCGGTAAAACAAAAAATAAAAATGTACCATTTCAGCTTTCATGGGGAATGTTGAGTAAAGAATCGGCTCAGGAGTTAAATAAAAGGATACAACGTTTTATTGATGAGTTTCTTCAGATGGCCGAGCATGATAAAAAAATACCGGTTCAGGGAAAAATGACCAGCAGTCTCTTTATTATGTTCCATGAAGATATGGAGCCTGATTTGTTCAAGCAGCAATGGATCAAAAGGGATCAAGGACGAGGTTAGCGGGTTGATTTTTTTTCGGTGACAGTTATAAGTTTTTATCTTCAGCTATAATTTATGCATACTGAATGAATCATAAGGATCTATAATATCAATGATTTATTGTTCCGGAGTTAGGAAATTAATCTCGAAATATTTGGTTGCTGATTCCGTTTGTACTTGATTAAGGTGAGCTAAAATGTTTTTTTTAAATAAAATGAAAATGTTATTTAAAAAAGCACGTGAAAAATCGCCTTCTGGACTACTATTAATGCACATTAGTCAGCAGTTGGAAGATATGTCAGAAAATATGCATGAACAAGTAGAGGCGGCAGTCTCAGGCCATCATGGCTTACCTGCTTCTAGTTTTGAATATGTGCTACAAGATCGTTCTGGTGAAGAACTACAAACAGAATGGCAAGACAACGATTATATTACCTGTGATGATATTAGTAACACTGATGGTTATCGGGCATTGCTGCAAAACGCAGAAACATCGGGCCTAAGTTTAAAATTAACTGAAGAACAAGTTGAGGAGGTAGATGATGAGGATCGGGTGCGATTCATTGTTTGTTTATCTGGTTGGGCTAAATAATTAAAGGCAGATGAGTGTTTTTTGATAGCATACGAATGATTCAAGTAATTGATATATAAGATTAAATAATAAATACGACTGGTTGTCTAGCTTAAAATGACTACTACTCTGTTCAAATGATGAAGTTCAAGAAGGCATCACATGTCCAGGCCAAATTGTCACTTTCTGTGACAATTTGTCTGACACATATTTAACCATTACGAAAATCAAGAATATCTGCTTAAGTTTTCTGATAATTAGCGCTATATACTTATAGAGTCTGGTCTATCTTTATGGTGTTCATTTTGTAATTGAAAAACAAGTTTAGGTGAATATACCGACCATTTAAAAGCGGAATTACATTTAGTATCAATGCTAAGCTAGAGCCGGCATTACGATATAACAAGGTAGTATAAAAGCTGATAAGGAACCAATATGGAAAATTTCAAAGATATAAAAGCCTCCGACCTGTTTGTTAAGGCGTTGGAAAATGAAGGTGTAGAGTATATCTTCGGTGTTCCTGGTGAAGAAAATCTCGATCTTTTGGAATCATTGCGTACATCCAGTATCAAGTTAATTTTGACTCGGCATGAGCAAGGGGCTGGATTTATGGCCGCCACTTACGGTCGTTTTACTGGTAAGGCAGGCGTTTGCCTCGCTACGTTGGGGCCCGGGGCAACCAATCTGGTGACAGCGGCAGCTTATGCTCAATTAGGCGCGATGCCTATGTTAATGATTACAGGTCAGAAACCAATCAAGCAAAGTAAACAAGGGCGTTTCCAGATTGTTGATGTAGTTAATCTTATGCAGCCCATTACCAAATTCGCCAAACAAATCGTTAATGCCGCTACAATCCCCAGTTTAGTACGTGAAGCATTTAGATTAGCTGAAGAAGAACGTCCCGGTGCGGTACATCTGGAGTTGCCTGAAGATATTGCTGCAGAACATGCGGTGTCTTCACATCTTTTTGCTGTCAATAATTATTATCGTCCTGGTGCAAATAATACTTCAATTGAGCAAGCTGTAGAATTGATTCGTAATGCCAAACATCCCTTATTGTTGATTGGTGCAGGTGCAAATCGCAAACGCATTGTTGATGCTCTTAAAGGATTTGTTGAAAAAACAGGTATCCCATTTTTTAATACGCAGATGGGTAAGGGTGTGATTGGAGGATACCACCCATTGTATCTTGGTACTGCAGCGCTATCGGCAGGCGATTACTTACATTGTGCGATTGATCAAGCGGATCTGGTTATTAATGCCGGCCATGACGTGGTAGAGAAGCCGCCTTTCTTCATGGATCATGATGGCAAAAAAGTAATCCATATTAATTTTAATTCTGCTGAAGTAGATGAAGTCTATTTCCCACAACTTGAACTGGTCGGCGATATTGCGTTATCTTTTTTACATCTCACCGAGAGACTTGAGCCCGTACCAACACATGATTTTAGTTATTTTATGCGTATACGCGAGCATGTGCAGACACATATGCATGCAATGGATGATGATCCACGCTTCCCGATGATACCGCAACGTTTGGTTGCCGATGTGCGTAAAGTGATACCCGATGATGGCATCATTGCATTAGATAACGGTGTCTATAAACTCTGGTTCGCTCGAAACTATCCGACTCATGAACCCAATACCGTTTTACTCGATAATGCATTGGCGACAATGGGTGCAGGGCTACCATCAGCAATGATGGCCGCTATGCTTCACCCTGAAACACGTGTGATGGCTATATGCGGTGATGGGGGATTCATGATGAATAGTCAGGAGATGGAAACGGCTGTGCGCTTGAAGCTTAACCTGGTTGTATTGGTACTACGTGATGATAGCTATGGCATGATTCGTTGGAAACAGGCCGGTAATGGTTTTCCTGATTGGGGTCTTGAATTTGGCAACCCTGACTTTGTTATTTACGCACAAAGTTATGGTGCACAGGGGCACCGTATTGAATCGGCCGATAATTTTGTATCACTACTTGACTCTTGTTATATGGCCGGTGGCGTTCACCTGGTAGAAGTACCTGTGGATTATAGTGAAAACAAACGCGTCCTTATCGATGAGCTGGCAGAAAAAATATGTCTGATTTGAGAAAATTAAAATGAGCAAAGAAAATACGTTAATAGTTACACAGGCCTATGATGGCGCCGTGATTGATGAAATTCCGCTTCAAGATCTAGACACGGTTGAATCGATGCTTACAAGTGCTGCTAAAATTCACCGAAGCAACAAACAAGGCTTGCCAGCTTATCATCGAATTGAAATTTTACGTCGGTTGATCAGTTTGATGCACGAGCATACAGACGAGTTGGCTATGTTAATTGCACGTGAAGGTGGTAAACCGTTGACTGATGCGTGGATAGAGGTGGCCAGGGCTATCAATGGTGTAGAGTTGACTATCGAAGAAATAAGTCAGCTCAGAGGGGAGCAAATTCCTATGGATCTATCTGCTGCAGGTAGCGGCAGGTTAGCCTTTACTGTAAAAGAGCCAATTGGTGTGGTGGTTGCTGTTAGTGCTTTCAATCACCCTCTGAATCTGATTGTCCATCAGGTTATTCCTGCCATTGCTACAGGTTGTCCTGTTATTGTGAAACCAGCTCCTGATACACCTTTAAGTTGTTTGCGTTTAGTGGAAATGATTCACCAGGCAGGTTTGCCTGAAGCGTGGTGTCAGGTTTGCATCTGTGATCTGCAAACAGCAGAAAAGCTAGTGACAGATCCGCGGGTCGCTTTTTTTAGTTTTATAGGTTCAGCACGTGTGGGTTGGGAGTTGCGCCGTAAATTAGCACCGGGTACTCGTTGTGCTCTGGAACATGGCGGTGCAGCCCCAGTTATTATTGCAGCTGATGCAAATGTAGAAGACATGGTTCCGATGCTCGTTAAAGGGGGTTATTATCATGCGGGGCAAGTTTGTGTTTCCGTGCAACGGGTATTTGTTGACAATGTTATCAAAACAGAATTTATTGATGCATTAATAACCCAGGTCGGAGCACTCAAGGTTGGTGACCCGACCGATGCGGCCACCGAAGTTGGGCCATTGATACGGCCAGCAGAAGTAGACCGCGTTGAACAGTGGGTTAATGAGGCGGTCGAAGCAGGTGCTGACTGCATCCTCGGGGGAGAACGGTTGAGCCAACGACTCTATGCTCCAACTATTCTCGTTGATCCGCCAAATGATGCTAAGGTTTCATCCCAGGAAATTTTTGGTCCTGTGATATGTATCTACGGATACGATGATAGTCAGGTCGCTATCGATCAGGCCAATGCTTTATCTGTCGCATTTCAAGCTGCTATCTTTACACAAGACATCAACCGTGCAATACAGTCTGCACAAGCACTGGATGCCGCAGCAGTGATGGTCAATGATCATACAGCCTTTCGTGTTGACTGGATGCCTTTTGCCGGACATCGTACTTCTGGATTGGGCATAGGTGGTATTCCCTATACGATGGATGAAATGACGCAGGATAAATTACTTGTCATCAGGACAGGTTAGATATGCGTGTAAATCAATTATTTTTCAAGAGAATAAAATATAATTGGTGCATTGATTTCACCCGGTCATTTAAATACATTACCAACAGGATTTTATTTTTTCAGTAAGTCACGAATCTCACCAAGTAAAACTTCTTCATTTGAAGGTTTTGGTGGTTCTGTAGGTGTTTCTTCTTCTTTTTTCTTCATAGAGTTGATTACTTTTACGGCAATAAATATAGCCATAGCTACAATTAGGAAGTCAATAATTGTTTGGGTAGTGGTTTAACCGAGTTAATGAACTCAGCCAATTCTGCCTGTTACGTAGCCAAGGAAAGGGGGAAGGAATTGTGTTCATGTCTTCCAGCCAGATGACGTCGGAGTAGTTGAGCATAAGGAAAAAATACAATGGATGCAGCGAATACAGCATTCACTTGATGAAGATTTGTTTGAACTTCATTTTTAACCGATTGTTGAAGTTGATGAATCGCTTTGTACTTCATCTGTTCACGGTGAAGTATTACTTCGGATGATTAATGAGGGTGGAGATCCCAGGCTTTTCATGCCGGGTGCTTTTATACCAGCCGCTGAACACACTACTTAATGCCTCAGATTGACATGTGGGTTATCAAACATGCATTTCAGGGTATTTGTTCTAATATCAGTGCTGGTATTGATATAGAACTATGTTCCATTAATTTGTCGGGTCAGTCGATGGGTGATATGCAGTTGCTTGACTATATTATTCATCAAATCAGAGACACGGGCGTGTCTCCTGATAAACTCTGTTTTGAGGTAACGGAAAGTGCAGTAATAGCTAACCTGGAATCTGCCAGACAATTTATTTGTAAATTGAAGGATATTGGCTGTCGTTTTTCGCTTGATGATTTTGGTTCTGGCCTTAGTTCATTTGATTACCTTAAAAACCTGCCGGTTGACTATGTGAAGCTGGATGGTTCATTAATAAAAGATGTCGCGATTAATAAGGTGAGTCAAGCAATGGTACATGCGATTAATTATGTTTCTCACGTTATGGATATGAAATCAATTGCGGAGTACGTTGAAAGTACAGAAATACTGGAACAATTACAGCGTGTTTCTATTGATTATGCACAGGGTTACGGAATTGGGAAGCCGGTACCCTTCAGGCCTGAGTATATTCGCTTGCCCTCACCCAAATGATTACATGGCTATGAATGTTTTTAGATTACAGTATCAGGATTAGCATTACTAAATAAGCAAAAAAAAATCCCGCCGGAGCGGGATTTTTTATATCGGTTATCCGATGCGGTGCTGCTTAGGCAGTAACATTTGATGCCTGAAGTCCCTTGGGACCATTTTCTACCTCAAAAGTAACCGCTTGGCCTTCGTTCAAAGTTTTGAAACCCGTGCCTTGAATTGCGTTGAAATGTACGAATACGTCATCACCGCCATTGTCCTGTGTAATAAAACCAAAACCTTTGGACTCGTTAAACCACTTTACTGTACCTGTTGTCATATGACTTTTACCTTAAATAAATTTAAAAAAATAATGTGTTGTATACAGGTAGTGAAACGAGAAATCAGTGGGGTAACACGGAGGGAACAACCAAAAAAGCCAATAACAAAATCTGTAACAGGGCAGACTATAATGCCATTCCTCTGTTTTGTCAAGTATTTTAATTGTATTTCAGATAGATAAGGAGAATAAGTGGTTTATTGGGCAAAGTTACACCCTTAATATTAAAGGTTAATGTAATACAGGGAGTTTTATTCTAAAGATCAGGTTTGCCTAGTCCTTTAGATCTTCGTTTTTTGATGTGATCGATATGGAAAGACAATGTCCGCCTCTGTTTAACGTCAGTATTAAGGCCTTATTACAGGCATTACATAATCACCAATAGATATAATTTCCAGGTACTATTTTGTTTTGATTGGGTTACCTAATTTATGTGAGCCAGTATCTGAATCTGAATGTGTGCCGGGTAATATAATAGAAGAGCGTGTACCAGCTCTCAATTTGAAATATAATAGTGGCTGATATGAGTAAAACCATCTTTGACTACGTATAGAGACAACAATAATGCCAAATTCCAGGATAATTTACACCGAAACAGATGAAGCGCCGGCTTTAGCTACATTTTCCTTTTTACCAATTGTTCAGGCTTTTACCAAGGCGGCTGATATTGATGTCGAAACAAGAGATATTTCACTGGCGGGCCGCATTATTGCGAATTTTCCGGATAATCTAACCGACGAGCAACAGCAAGCGGATGCTTTATCTGAACTGGGTGAGTTGGCAAAAACGCCGGATGCTAACATTATCAAGCTACCCAATATCAGTGCTTCGATCCCCCAGTTAAAGGCGGCCATAAAAGAGTTGCAGTCTTTGGGTTATAACATTCCTGATTTTCCTGAAGAGCCTGTAACGGATGAAGAGAAGAGTATTAAAGCACGTTATGCCAAGGTGCTTGGCAGCGCTGTTAACCCGGTATTACGTGAAGGTAATTCAGATCGCCGTGTCGCGGGCCCGGTTAAAGAATATGCACAGAAACATCCTCATTCCATGGGCGCCTGGTCGAGTGATTCAAAATCTCATGTGGTTTCGATGCCAGACGGTGATTTTTATGGTAGTGAAAAATCTGCAGTGATCGAAACCCCGGGTGATATAAAAATTGAATTGATTGGTGATGATGGACAAACTCAAGTATTGAAAGAGAAAACACCTGTTCTGGCTGGTGAGGTTATTGATGCCTCGGTCATGAATGTTAATGCATTGCGTGATTTCTTTGAAAAATCTATGCAGGATGCAAAACAAGAGGATGTATTACTGTCATTACACATGAAAGCCACTATGATGAAGGTCTCCGACCCGATTATCTTTGGCCATGCTGTCAGCGTGTATTACAAAGATGTATTTGAAAAACATGCCGAGACGTTTAGACAACTCGGTATCGATACGCGCAATGGTTTAGGTGATGTCTATGCAAAAATCAGCACGCTTCCGGAAACCGATCGAAAATTGATTGAATCAGATATTGAAGCGGTGTACGCGTTCCGACCCGAGTTGGCGATGGTGAATTCAGATAAAGGCATTACCAATTTACATGTGCCTAGTGATGTTATTATTGATGCTTCCATGCCAGCGGCAATTCGTTCATCAGGCAAGATGTGGGGTCCCGATGGTAAATTACATGATACCAAGGCGATGATTCCTGATCGTAACTACGCCGGCATTTATCAAGCTACGATTGATTTCTGTATAGAACATGGTGCGTTTGATCCCACTACCATGGGTAACGTGAGTAATGTGGGTTTGATGGCACAAAAAGCCGAAGAGTATGGCTCACATGATAAAACGTTTGAAATTCCTTCTAACGGCACAGTACGTGTGAGCGATGCGGCAGGTTCGACCTTGTTAGAACATCAGGTTGAGCAAGGCGATATCTGGCGACTGTGCCAGACGAAAGATATTCCTATTCAAGACTGGGTAAAGCTTGCAGTAACGCGTGCGCGTTTAACAGGACAGCCAGCTATATTCTGGTTGGATGAAAATCGCTCTCATGATGCTAAGTTGATTGCCAAAGTAGAAACCTACCTTAAAGATCATGATACAAATGGACTGGACATCAGGATTATGTCGCCGTTTGATGCTACGCAATATACCTTAGCGCGTGTTAAAGCCGGTGAAAATACTATCTCGGTGACAGGTAATGTATTACGTGATTACTTAACCGATTTATTTCCAATCCTTGAACTGGGTACCAGTGCCAAGATGTTATCGATCGTACCACTGCTTGCAGGCGGCGGACTGTTTGAAACGGGTGCGGGAGGTTCTGCACCTAAACATGTGCAGCAAGTGTTAGATGAAAATCATTTGCGCTGGGATTCTCTTGGTGAGTTTTTAGCTCTGGCGGTGTCGTTAGAAGATTTGGCAAACAAAACCAATGATACGAAAGTAAAAGTCTTGGCTGCGGCTTTAGATAAGGCAAACAGTCAGTTTTTAAATAATAATAAATCACCGTCACGTAAGGTCGGTGAGTTAGATTCGCGTGGCAGTCATTTTTATCTGGCGATGTATTGGGCTCAGGCGCTTGCAGAACAGAATGAAAGCAGTGAACTGAAGACTATCTTTGCGCCCGTAGCAGAGCAATTAGTGCGAAATGAAACGAATATCGTTGCTGAATTAAATGGTGTGCAAGGTAAATCAGTTGAGTTAGGTGGTTACTACAGGCCGAATAAAAAACTGGTTTCACAAGTTATGCGTGCAAGTGCAACGTTGAATGCCATAATAGATGGTTTGAACTAAAAATTAAACGACTTAAAACACTAAAAGGTTAATATATTACATCCTTATTATATAGTGACTTAATCCAAGACATCACTATTAATTGCTACAGGTTTTTTTCTCGGGTGGGCATGGGAAATTTACTAAAGTTAACGATAAACCTAAAGTGATATCCGAGGCCAATAAGAACGGCGATATGAAATAATTCATGAGGCCCTATGACACCCGGAACCAGGAGGGGCATGCGTATGAACTCCATTACAGCTCCGGCCGTGTACGCCAGGGCACCATAGATTAGCGGTTTGATAAAGGTCAAACCGAAGCGACGGTACAATAAAACGCCGGTTATGGCACCTAACCAGCCCATACCTAGATAGAGGGATAGGCCCATCCATTCGGACAGATCATGAAAATAGATGGTTTTGAGTGTGATCGAGGTAATGGCAATCGTCCATATCATGAGTAACATGCCCCAACGCCATATGCCTTTGAATAATATGCTATGTACAGCCGTAATAGTTGCGGCGATCAGAAAAAATATTCCTGCATGATCCAGGCGTTGTAAGACTTCACGCGCAGTGCCTTGTGGTTCCAGTAAATGGAATACACCACTCATAGAGAGCATAAACACAGATGAAAATGCAAAGGTGCTTAATGAGATTAATTTTATCAAGCTGTCTCGCCCCCTGAGAACAAGCCATATACCGAGGATCAGGAAGATGCCGGCTGAAAAAAGGTGGGTCATTGAGCTAAATGGCTCTGAAAAACCGGATATAGGGATTATGGATTGCGTTGGCATAATTTATTATATATGTGGGCTGTATTGGATCAAATCAAGTGTAGTATTTTGATAGTCGTGTTAGTAACTTTCTCACAATGAGATATCGATGTTTTGTATTCTAATTGTTACATATGCTGTTGTTGTCGAGCATTGGCACGGTTATTTCGTTGGTTGTTCTTATCAGATTTATTGCTCAGGTAGACGGGGTACCCTTTAATGCCTGAGCGCTCAAAATCTTTTAGTAGATCTGTTTCAACGGCCTCTGGATTAATTTCCAGGATCTCGATCATGGCTCTGTACACAAGTTTGAATAAACGCTCCAGTGCGAGTTTATGTGTTTGCCCTGTTTCTTTGTACAGCCAATCACTGAGTTTCATAAAGTTAGCATATGGTTTTTTTCCAAGAAGTAAGGTCTTGCTATGATTAAATCTGCCTGAATTTGAAATGAGATCCCAGTATCTTGAGAAACGCACAAGCCTTTGCATGGTCATAAAGTCAATATTGGATGTTTTTAGAATATTGTATGGTGGGACAGGGCTAAAGCTCAATTCAAATTGATTGGTATGCCGTATGATGGGAGATCCTTTTAGTCTTTTCAATATTCCAATTTGAATTTCATGTGGGTCTAGTTTCACCAGTTCATTAAAGCCGTTTTCGAATGAAGAGATATCTTCTCCTGGTAAACCTACTATCAGGTCGGTATGGATATGTGCATTACTATTTTTTCGCAGCCAAGCAAGGTTAGCCTGACTTTTTTCATCGTCTTGTTTCCTGCTAATCAAGGATTGAACATTATTATTCATACTCTGGATGCCAATTTCAAATTGTAAGCTGCCGGCCGGAAACTGAGATATCAGTGCTTTCAGTTTTTCGGGCAAATGATCAGGGATCAGTTCGAAATGCAAAAAAATGCCATCATTAATTTTGTCTAGGAAAAACCTCATAATTCTCATGCTGCTCTTGATGTTGAGATTAAAGGTGCGGTCTACAAATTTAAAACTTCTGGCGCCACGGTCAAAGAGTTGCTGCATTTGATCCATAAATAGATCAAGATCAAATGGGTATGCCGTTTTATCCAGTGCCGATAGACAAAATTCACATTTAAATGGACAGCCTCTTGATGCCTCAACATAAATAATACGGTTAGCAATATCCTCAGCAGTATATTCGCTATATGGCATTTTTAGTTGTGAGAGTGTGAATGGTTGAGTATTGAATAATTTATTGTCAGGTGATAAGCCACCAAGAACCTGTTTACATAATTGGCTAAATGCAAGGTCCCCCTGGCCGGAAATCAAATAATCACATAACCTGAAAATTTCAGTCTCCTGATATTCATAACTGACCTCGGGGCCACCAATGACAATGCAAATATCCGGTGCCAGCTTTTTAATCATTTGAATGATGGTGGTTGTTTGCTCAATGTTCCATATGTAAACTGAGAAACCGATGACTGCTGGGTGCATGGAGAGTAGCTTTTCAACAACATCAATAGGTCGAATATTGATATTGTATTCAATGATCGATGTGCGGTCATATAGCTCACCCATATTGCTCTTCAAATAACGAAGACCAAGTGATGAATGTATATATTTGGCATTTAGTGTTGTGAGGACGATATCAGTCATAAGTGGCTGCTATTATAATGCTTATCACACTATAATGCTTGACTGAAAAGATGGCAATCAATGGCATTGTCCGCGATGGAAAGTAGCAAGCGGACCAAATAATAGTGTCTGGTGAGTCATGCAAATGCTAATTTGATAACAAAAAATATTGTCCGTTGTTCTAGCTGGTTTGGCACTGTCTCATACCATCGCAAAAGCAATGATTGTCGGTTTGTTTACTAAAGATATTCCTTTTTTCAGAACACCAAAAAACGTGCATGCAAATCCATTGCTTAAGGCTTTAGGGGCAGCTCGAGAAGAATCATTACTCATGGCTGCGTTATGGGTATCGGTATTTGCACTTAGCATGCGTGAAGATGCAAATACACTGGATCTTGTGTTATGGATTACGGTACTGCTCATTCAGTCTATTCCTTATTTTGCATCTGTGCTTCTGTCATTTGTCAGTATTTTTCCAAAATATAAATTAAATATGGGTCATGGAATATCGGAGTAGAATCTGAGTTTATACACACAAAAGGATGATACGATTGGTATCTTATTCTTTCTATGCAAATCCAGAAGACATATTGGTAGTGAGCCTGTGGTGGTATCTTATGTGATGAACCATCTGGATAAAATTTTGGTTTTCGCTGTTTTTTTGTATGTTTAGCTATAAATAATGTAGATACATTTATACATTGTAAAATAAAATAAGCGATACTTATCAATTAGATATATAATTTATTATCTCCATGCAGACATTATAAATTGATTTGTTAACAAGCGTTAATTGCCTAGTATTATACTCAAGTATTCTGCCGTATGCCGATATAATTAAATAGTGTTATTCAAAATTAGTCATTATTAATTTGGGGTAATTTTATTCAGTGGCTGTGTAGTGATTTATATGAAAGAGAATATAAGAAAGGTTTTTATAGTAGAAGATAGTCGAGCTATTACTGATCTACTGGTACACAGTTTAACAGAGCAATTGAAGATAGATGTTATTGCAGCCTCGTCACTCAAGGAAACAAAAGAGGTTATACATTCTGACGTAGATAGTATATTTCTTGCTATATGCGACATAAACCTTCCGGATGCTCCAAATGGTGAGGTGATAGATTATATTCATAGTCAGGGTATTCCTGTAATCGTCCTGACAGGTTCGCTTAGTGATGAAATACACACTTCCATGATGGGAAAGGGTGTTATTGATTATGTCGTTAAAAGAAACCTAAATGAAATACAGTATCTTATTGAATCTGTAGATAGGTTAAGGAAAAATCAAGAAAGGCGAGTAATGGTAGTAGATGACTCAGATTCAACTCGTGCGCATATTTGCGCATTATTAAAGAGTCATTTTTTCAGAGTGGTTGAAGCTTGCAATGGTATCGATGCTTTAAGTAAGCTGAAAGAATATAATGATGTTGTTCTAGTAATAACTGATTATAATATGCCGAAAATGGATGGCAATGAATTCATCGTAAAAGTAAGAGAGACATATTCACGTGATGAACTTGGGATTATAGGCATTTCCGCAGGTAGTAACGGAATGGTACCTGTCAAATTATTAAAGTCGGGTGCGAACGATTTTATTACCAAGCCATTTTTACATGAAGAATTTTATTGCCGAATTAATCAGAATATTGATGCGAATGCGAATTACCGTCAGATGAAGGATGCCGCAACAAAGGACTATTTAACGGACCTGTATAATCGAAAATATGTCTTTGAGACAGGTGAAAAGTTATACCAGAATGCCAAGCGTAATAACATAACACTAGCAGCAGCAATGTTGGATATCGACTTCTTTAAGCGTATTAACGACACTTATGGACATAACATAGGTGATTTAGCGCTTAAACATGTGTCAAAGGTTATTGCATCCCATACGCGTCAATCTGATATCGTAGCGCGAATGGGAGGAGAGGAGTTTTGTATATTAGTTGTTAATGCAACAAACGTAGTAGTGGCGAGCTTACTTGAGCGTATAAGGTCTTCTATTTTCAATGCACCATTACTTGTTGATGGTGCGACGATTAATATAACTATTAGTTCAGGTTATAGTATGGTAATGGGTGATACATTAGATGACATGATTAATAACGCAGATCTTGCTATGTATGATTCCAAGAAAAATGGCAGGAACATGATATCGCAGTTTAATAACAGTTGTTCTAACGTTCAGCTGGATGCGTAGTTTATAAACAGAAGACTTGTTTACATGTTCATGTTTACATGTATAACGATCGAGAATATTGATATAATCAAAAGATGAAATCAGATTTATTACTTTCGAAAGATAAGAAAATAACTATTGTTTGTAGAGTCGAGGCAGGATGCCTTGGTCCAAATGGTGACGATCATGTAGAGGGTTTTTGTAGTTTTGCTAAATATGAATATGAGACACTAAATTCAAATATAATGAATTGGGAGATCGTGCCTCGATATGATAAGTCACAACCAGAAATACAATATAAAGTGAACGATAAATTATTAACACACGATAAGGCTGAAAGGTACCTGGAGGTGTTTGATAAAAATATAAATGATTTTGAAGAGCAATTACACGATAAGCTCGTAGTGCTTATTGATCAATATCTTGAAGGTGGATAGGATAATTTATTTATATATTGATCGTATAGTGTGCAGCTCATGCTAGCTTATTTCCAGTACTTATAGCCTGATAGTATAAAGGAAAATTAGGGTCAGGCTCGATATTATGTTGGTTGTTGTATTGCCAGGAAGTATAACTGATTATTGGATTTTCACTATCGTGTGCTGGCATTACGTGATATGCAAGTAAATATTATCAGGTGGATAATAAAGAAGGATGCCATGGAGTTGGTTTTCTAAGGTGCTTTTCTTTGTCCCATCAATTTTTTATTTTCGAGTTCTTTTTCATTTATAGTATTTTCTAATGACTGCATTTTTTCTTTCATGTTTTTAGAATTCTGAACCTCTTGTTGCAACAAATGTTGGATTTGATTTACCAGAAATTCGTTTTCTTCTTTAAGGTTTTCTAGCTCTTCTGTATTATTGTTTTGTTTAAATAGCTGTAGTGCCTTTATATTCTCATCGAGTTCCTGGGTTATTTTAGATAGATGTTCTTCGAGTTGCTGTTTGTTATCTTCAAGATTTTTAATTTTTCCTTCAAGTTCAGTTGTATCAAGTTCAGTTGTATCAAGTTCAGTTGTATCCTGGATTTTATTGCGTAATTGCTTAATCGTCTCAAACATTTCCTTAATGTTTTCCTGAGCATGAAAAAACATGTTTTTGAAATTTTCGAGACTTTCTATACGTGAAAGGTAGACCTTCTCTTTAATATTAGAATTATCGTTATTGAACTCTGCGGATTGATTGTTGAGGTATTGATTCTGAACATATTCCCAATATGGTTCTGGGTCATTGGTGTTAATATGTGATTCTATGATACTTTTTTCAGATTCAAGAAAATCAAACCTTTTCCTAAGTGCTGATAGTTGATCGCTATTTTCAGAGCTGGTGAGTATGTTAAGTCTTGCTTCGATATCCAGCTTGGATTTTTCAATATATGAAAGTGGATTATTTTTTGTATTATTATCTGAATGGTTTTTGCTTTTTTTCAGGCCTTTTTTTGAATTCTTTAATCTTATGAAAAGGAAGATGACTAAAATGATTAGAAAGATAATTATTTCTGAAAGTAGAATAATGATTGTTGTGGAGTATGTTTCAGGCATTATCTGTCAATTTCGTCTGTAATCCATTAATAATTCAAGAATAGTTGTTTATCCTTAGTCTGTCTAGTGGAATATATCGTGAGTATAAACAGACTTATCCTCTTTAAAATATGCAATATTGATTTTTCTTTTATCATCTCTCTGCTATCTGCTCGTGAGAACTCCGAAATGAGGAAGCAGTTTAGTATTAACACGGCGAAATGATTTTCAAATGTTTGTTGTATTGTTTGACTAATAATTAGTATATTAGACGGTATTACTTTTTTTGGTTTTTAAATAATGAAAGCTATCGTTTCAATTTCAAATTTGTCAAAGACATATGCCAGCGGTCATCATGCGTTGAAAGATGTTAGTCTAGATATTGAGTCTGGTGAGATTCTTGCTCTCCTTGGCCCCAATGGTGCAGGTAAAACAACGCTTATTTCGATTATTTGTGGAATTGTTAATGCCAGTACTGGCACGGTTACGGTTGACGGCCATAATATCATTTCAGATTATCGTGTGACACGTAGTTTGATTGGTCTGGTACCCCAGGAGCTTACGTTGGGCGCCTTCGATACAGTATGGAATACCATGTGTTTCAGTCGTGGTCTATTTGGAAAAAAGCCTGATCCTGTCTATCTTGAGCAATTATTAAAGGATCTGTCGTTATGGGATAAAAAAGACAGTGAACTGATGGCCTTGTCAGGTGGTATGAAGCGACGTGTGTTAATTGGTAAAGCATTGGTGCATGAACCTGCAATTCTGTTTCTGGACGAACCCACTGCTGGTGTAGACGTAGAGTTGCGAAAGGATATGTGGGCACTGGTGCAACGTCTGCGTGAGTCTGGTGTTACTATTATCCTGACCACACATTATATAGAAGAAGCCGAGGCGATCGCCGATCGCGTCGGCGTTATTAGTAATGGTGAGCTATTGCTCGTCGATGAAAAACAGGCATTAATGCATAAGTTAGGTAAAAGGCAATTAATTGTAGAGCTCGAGCATCCAATAAATATGTTGCCTGAAGCATTAACGAAATGGGCGCTGGATTTGTCGGATGAAGGTGATGAGCTTACCTATACGTATGATCCGCACACAACAGGTTCTGGTATCGATGAATTAATGCAAGCGATTAGCGTTTCTGACCTGGTGATAAAAGATTTGCACACTACTAAGAGCTCGCTGGAGGATATATTTGTCGGACTGGTGAATAAAACATAATGAACACATACGCCATCAGAGTTATATATAAATATGAAATGCTGCGTGCATGGGAAACCTTGTTGCAAAGTTTTGCCTCACCGGTTATCTCTACGGCACTTTATTTTGTAGTGTTCGGGTCTGCTATTGGTTCTCGTATTGAATCAATTGATGGCGTGTCATATGGAGCATTCATTGTGCCTGGGCTAATGATGTTGGCATTACTAACGCAAAGTATTGCCAATGCATCGTTTGGCATATATTTCCCAAAGTTCACTGGAACGATTTACGAAGTCATGTCTGCACCGATATCATTTTTTGAAATTATGATTGGATATGTGGGTGCAGCCGCGACGAAGTCTTTTATTATCGGGTTGGTCATACTTGTTACAGCCGGTTTTTTTGTCCCACTTGAAATAGCGCATCCTGTGTGGATGATGGGTTTCCTGATACTCACCTGTATATCATTTAGTCTGTTTGGTTTTATTATCGGGTTATGGGCGACCAATTTCGAAAAATTACAACTCATTCCAATGCTCGTCATGACACCACTGGTGTTTCTTGGGGGTAGTTTTTATTCTATTAATATGTTGCCGCCAGCCTGGCAAACTGTGACACTTTTTAATCCAGTCGTTTACCTTATTAGTGGCTTTAGATGGAGTTTTTTCGAAGTTGCTGATGTGAGCGTGGGTTTGAGCCTTATGATGATTTTGACGTTTCTGGGGATCTGTCTGCTGATCGTCTGGTGGATGTTCAAAACAGGATATCGCTTGAAGCAGTAATTAGTTGAAAAACAACAACTGTTTGCATTCAATAATGACCAATTATAATAATTTATAATATACTTCAAATATGTTATTTATCCCTTATGGTGCAGAACTAGGTTTAGGCCGACGATCTTACGTTACGTATATCATTATAGTTTTGTGTCTGTTGATTTACATCATGCAGGACAGTAACAAAACTAAAATAAATTTGGCCACGAGCAATTATTGCACTTCCATTCATAAAGCTGAGCTTAATCCAAACTCTTTAGATATTCTCCGGGAAAATCTATCCGAGTGTCATTCTTATCTACGTACTCTTCATAATGATGTGAATGGTGATTTGAAAAAATTAGTTCATGATCATATCGATCGTATTTATGCACATCTGGATTTATCTGAGCGCAAGAAAATCTTATCACTTGTTGAGCACCATTATGAAGAATTTAGCCTGAATTCCCCCGCCAGTCTTGACGCCCGCTTAATGTATTATCCTAATAGCTGGAATCCATTTACTTCGATCACTTCAACATTAGCACATGGGGACTGGTGGCACATAATCGGTAATTTATTATTTTTTATGGCTTTTGCTCCTGCTATAGAAGTATTGATTGGCAGCAGGCTGAATTATATCGGGTTTTTACTGGCTATCTCACTCGTTACCAGTTTTTCATATTCATTAGCGACACTTCTGGGGCAGTCACCTGTGCCGACGTTGGGATTATCAGGTGTGGTGATGGGTATGATAGGTATGTCTGCCTTCCTGATGCCCAAGGTACGCATACGTGTTTTCGTATGGTTTTTTGTATACGTTAAAAATTTCTATCTGCGAGCATGGATATTGGCATTGTGGTATATCGGTTGGGATACGTGGGATATGCTGACAGGAGAAGGTGCTAATGGGATTAATCTCGTTGCCCATGTTAGTGGTGGATTTACTGGTTATCTATTGGGTTATTTCTTTCTCAAGGAAAGGCGTGAAGATATTCATGATGAATTACATGACGAGATCAAATATGCACAAAGCATGAGGGTAGATGGCGGTAACTTCAGTACACATGTTGGTGTCAGTTCGCGTGTATTGAATCAGGAAAAAGAGCGACAAGCAATAAAATCACATGATGAATTTTTATCCAGATTGCATAAATACATCAGGGAAAAAGAAAGTGGGAATGCGATTGTACATTTGCTTGATAATTATGATGTCGTACCCAGTACAGCTGAGCTATATGAAACATTGTTTTTTAATATGAGTGAGTGGGGTAAGAGTAGAGCACTATTATGTGTTGGCCGTGCAGCGATCCATCTTTTGTTAATAAATAAACTTACTCCTCGTGCTTTGGTTATCGTAGAACAGTGCCAGCAGATAGATGAAAACTTTTGCCTGGCTGAACCAGGAGAAGTTTTGTCGCTTGCACGTAGTGCAAAAGAGCAGGAAAAATATGACGTTGCTTATTTGTTGATCCGCCGGGCTGGTACACGTTATAATTTTCTGGTCGATGTGGTTTGTTGTAAGTTACTAGAAGCGGAATTGCTTTGGCATTATCTGAATCAGCCAGACGAAGCGCGTCAACAGATGCAAATTTTATTGAATATGAGCAGCAATGTTGAGAAAGAAGTTATACATTCACTCGCTAATATTATGGAAGTCAGTTAATTAATTATTTTACGGGCAAGTGGATATGTACGCTTGCCCCGTTATCATTTTCATTTTGTGCGACTATTATCCCACCATGTAAATTAATTGCCCGACTGGCGATAGTCAGACCAAGTCCATAACCGCCGCTCTCCCTATCTCTGGCTTCACCGACACGGACGAAGGGTTCAAAGATGCGTGCGAGCATATCGTCAGGTATGCCTGGACCATGGTCGCGGACAGAGATAATGACCCAGTCTGTTTTTTTTGCATCATGCCTCATTGACAGTTCAACGGAGGTTTTTTCTTGGGTGTAACGAATGGCATTGCGTATGACATTTTCCAATGCACTATGCAGTAAGATTCTGTTTCCATCTAAACTTACAGGTAAGCTATTTGTGATGGTGACATCACGATTAAGCGCATTCGCTTCATAGGCTGCGTCATCGGCTACATCTTCAAGTAACTTGTCTAGTCTGATAGTTTCCTGTTTTATGTTCGACTGTTCAGTTTCTAAACGTGCCACTGACAGGAGTTTGCCAATCAATTCATTTAATCGTTCTGATTCACGTTCAATACGATCAAGATCCTTTGAAATTTCTTCAGGTTTACGTTGCCTGGCGAGACCTAAAGCAACCTGTAATCTTGCCAGTGGTGAGCGCAACTCGTGCGAAGCATCTCGTAACAGTTGTTTGTGCGAATTGATTAGATTTTTCAGTTGCTCAGCCATGTTGTCAAAGTCATTGGCAAGATCGACAATCTCATCCTTTCGGTTGCCTAACGTGGGGGCAATCCGTTCATTTAGATTTCCTGTCGCCAATTTATTAGTTGCGTGGCGAAGTTTTTTAATAGGTGAGGTTAAGTAACGTGCCAGCAGATAACAGACGATGCCACTAATCAGCGTCGCCAGTAACAGGGGGATAGCAATAACCCTGGGGCGTTTTAAAACACGGTTCAGGGTAACAGCCTGAAAATCGGGGAGCATTCTATAACGCATGTCATTGATAACAACGAATCTTCGATATGTACGTTGATATTCATGTCTTTTTTCATGTTCATGATCGTCGTGTAAAATTCTTTTTTCATGCCTTTGGATACGTTGCTTTAAGCGTAAGGGGACTGGTCTGTTTATCAAGTCATTACCGTGTTGATCGATCAGTAAGTAGGGTATGGTCTCGCGTTTATCCAGCTCAGTGAGCCAAACACGAAGTTTTTCTATGCCTTGTGACTGGGCAATGATCTGTGCCTGGTTGATATATTTTTTTATATTGACCCGGGGGTGCGTCAGATTTGTTTCAGAGCGAACCGTTTCAAGGTAATGTGATGTGGCCCATAATGTCAGTCCAGCGAAAATGACGAGAGCTCCCCAAAAGGAGATTAGAATTTTCCAGAACAGGCTATGCATTGGATTCCCTTAAATATTGATAACCTACGCCTCTAACGGTCTTTATACGTTCTTGTTTGTCAGGAGATAAGCCAAGTTTTTTTCTGAGGTTGCTTATATGCATATCCAGACTGCGATCATACGCACTGTGTTTTCGTCCAAGAGCACGTTCAGATAGTTGCTCTTTTGATACAACTTGCCCTGCCTGTTGCATTAAGACTTCAAGAACACTGTATTCGGTGCTGGTCATGGTGACGATTTGTCCATTCGCATATACAAGTCGTGTGCCGCGGTGCAATTCGATATCGCCAATAGTCAGTTTGTCATCACTGGTCTGCCCGGAAGAGGGTGAATCAGCGCGCCGTAGGATGGCACGCATATGCGCGACAAGAACGCGGGGATTGCAGGGTTTGGCAAGATAGTCATCAGCACCGATTTCCAACCCTACGACACTGTCGACATCATCGCCTCGTGCTGTCAGCATCAAAACAGGCGTTTGAGAATGTTGACGCAATTTACGCAATACATCAAAGCCGTTCAATTTTGGCATCATGACATCCAGGACTATCAGGTCGTATTGGTTGTCCAGCGCTTTAACGAGTGCGGTTTCACCATCATGTGCTGTATCTATATCAAAATTCTCCATACTCAGGTATTCCGACAGCATCTCTGTCAGTTCAGTGTCATCATCTGCAAGTAGGATTCGATTCATTCTGGTTACTATAACATGCTCGTATTTATGATTTATGCTCTGAACTGAATTATAGGATAGATAATAAGTAGTTAGTGACATCTTTACAAAACATTACATATCTTTGCATTTAACTGTCACCTACTGACGTAGAATTGTCCTATGCTTAGTCCATCGAAGAGTCGTCTTAATTATTAATTATCTAAAAGAGGAAAGTGAAATGAACAAGACAGCAGCAATACTTCTCACAACCAGTTTGGCATTAGGTGGTTATGGCGTGGCTAATGCCAGCGCTGACCATCAAGGGAAACATGAATACCAGGGCAAACATTGCAAGCATGGTAAATATGGCAAAAAGGATGGTGAAGCTCGCCTGGAACGCATGAAAGCGAAATTGGGATTGAGTGAAAAGCAAGTCACGCAGATACGTGCCATCAAGGACAAACACCGACCAGGAAAAATGGCACTGCGCGGAAAAATGAAAGAGACACGTATGCAATTACGTGCAGCTATGCATGCAGACCAGATTGATAAGGCAAAAGTTAAACAGTTAGCGCAGCAAATGGGAAGTCTTAAAGTCGAAAAAATTATGTTAAAGGCTGATATGCGTTCAGAGGTCAATAAGGTTCTGACTGCTGAACAACGTGCCAAGAAAAAGGAAATACATAAAGGGCGTCATGATAGACATCGTGAACATCGAGGTCACCATTAGTATTAATTTGTCTAAATGATAGTATTAACGGCCCGATATCGGGCCGTTAATACCTGACGAGATTGAATAATATTCCTGACTCTTTCATTGTTTGTAATACGGCATTCAGGTCAGGTATTATCAGGTAGTGGACCTAGCTTTTTTTTCTACTCAAAAAACCAGTAATTTTAGCACCAGCTTTCATGAGCCTGGTAAGGGTAGGCGTTGGGATATCCTTCATTTGATCATACCATTCGCTCATCATGTCTAGGAATTGCAGCGTTTTTTCGATACGTTCTTTCACTACCTTGTCTGTTACTTTATCATCATCGCTCTCCAGTGCGCATTGCCGTAACATGGTAATGGTTGGGTCAATTTCGCGTTTTTTACGTTCCTCGATAATGACGCGCGAGATATCCCATAAATCCTTGTGCGAAACAAAATGATCACGTCGATCACCTAACACATGCACTGTCTTGACCAGCCCCCATGATTGCAACTCTTTCAGACTAGTGCTGACATTAGAGCGGGCCACACCCAGGGTTTCAGTTATATTTTCGGCATCTAATGGTTCCTCCGAGAGGTAAAGTAACGCGTGAATTTGCGCGACAGTACGATTAACGCCCCAGCGGGTGCCCATTTCGCCCCAGTGAAGAATGAATTTTTCCATGACAGGTGTTAGTTTCATGATGCATTAATTTCGTTTTTTTCTGTTATAACAGAAATTAGTAAAATAACCGCTTTATGTCAAGTTAAAATAAAACACTGTGTCAGTTATAGTTGAATAATATTTGTAATATTATTTTATCTTGTTATCTTGATCTAGAATCAAATACGAGAGATTGTGATAAACATGCGTTTTCTAATATTTGCTTCTATATTTATCCTGGTTATGGGGTTGATGAATATCTATATTTGGCGACGTTTTCTGCGTTTGCTTTCCACTACATATGTTCGATATCTGATAATTATTCCTGTTGTTCTGATGTTGGGGGATCTGTTTTTTATTCTGGATATTGTAATAACAGTTATCCCGGATTCACCCGCACTGTATATGATTACCAGTAGTTTTGTAGGGTTCACATTTATGTTATTTGTTGTGGCTGTATTTTATGATTTTTCAATAACTGCATCCAGACGTGTCCCATTTGATAATTCACGTAGAAGGGTATTAAAGCTTGTCTTTGATGTGACGATGCTGGTCGCAGCGTTTGCTTATTTGTTGCGCGGTTTTAGTCAGGGTGTCAGGTTTCCAGATGTGAATCAGGTCAAGGTTAAAGTTAAGGATTTTCCGCATGAACATTTTAATCTTGTGCAATTGACCGATGTGCATGTTGGCAGAACGATAAAACGGGATTTTATTGAAAAACTGGTCGAGCAAACTAACCAATTAAAGCCAGATATGGTTGTAATCACCGGTGATCTGGTGGATTTACCTATTAGCCAGATTGAGTATGATCTTTATCCACTCATTAATCTTATTGCGCCAACGTATTTTATTTTAGGTAATCATGAATATTTTCATGGCCCAGGTGAGGCAATTGCATATATTAAAACACTCGGTGTGACGCCATTATTAAATGAACACGTGGTCATCGGTAAAGGAGAAAAACAATTTAATCTGATTGGGCTGAACGATTATATTGGTACTAGTGCTAATCTGTTCCCACCTGATGTAAAGAAGGCCTATCAAAATGTTGATCAGAACAGGTCGTGTATTGTGCTGGCACATCAACCCAGGATGATTGACGCAGTCGATGAGTTTCGCTGTGACCTGATGCTGAGTGGTCATACACATGGCGGTCAAATATTTCCATTTGGTCTATTGATTATGGCTGCACAGCCGTATCTTGCAGGGTTGCATGAGCATGCAAAGGATAAACGGATCTTTGTGAGTCGCGGTACAGGTTATTGGGGACCGCCATTGCGATTCCTTGCGCCGAGTGAAATCAGTCAAATTATAATTCAAAAAACCTGATAACCAGTTATAAACAGAATGTATCTTGTTGTCCAATGTTGTATATAATCACAGAATGATTAAGTCAGGTTCATCACCAGTCCAAATTCCGGTCTCATTGTTAGAAGTAGTCAAAATTGAGTTGGAGCAGCATCAGACTGGCATCAAGGAGTATGATTTAATACAGTTATTAAAGGGTTACGGTTTTTTTGAGACGCCTGGTGGTACACCTATGCCTCCGCATGTAATATTTCAAATCCATTTTATGCTTTTCCATGTATTGTATGTTTTGCGTGACCGCTTGTTGATTGATAAACAAGGGTATTTGGAAATCGATGTGCTTAAAATTCAGTTGCTACCTTACCAGAAAGGTAATGCAGCAATAACCACGCATGATAAGTTACGTGAATATTATCTTGATCTGACTAACCTGGAAAATACGACTGAAGATGAAATTAATGAATTGATTGATTCGTTCTGGACTGGATTGGGCAGGCATGGCAAGCGAGATGAAGCATTGGATACGCTCGGTCTTGTTGATCCGGTAACGAACGAAAATATTAGGGAAACTTATCGTAAGCTGGTCATGAAACATCATCCTGATCGAGGTGGCGATAAAGATCGACTTCAGGCAATAAACTCAGCTATCACGATTTTATTAAACTAAATAGCCTGTTTCTGGTCGCCAGGGATAATCTGATGCAAATGCCTTTCTGGCGGTTCACTGGTTTTATCAACCCAATAAATACCTGAAAACTATTGATCCAGATCAAAGACACCCTTATCAATTATGGTTAAAGGTGCTTAACATCTGGCAAATATGCTTATTTCCCGCATAATATTACAAAAATATAATGAATAGGGATGACTGGTTTTATGGATTATACTTTATTTCAAAAACTGACTGAGAGCGAGCTCGACAGTTATCTCAATGATATCGATCTGGCGCTTGAGTTTCATATCAAATGGCTGGCTGAATTAAACCGCGCCCTTATTTGCCATACCGAGGCAGAACTTCAACAAGTTCAGAATATTCTAATTAATGATAATCATTTCAGCCGCTGGTACCACAGTGTAGAAGAAGATGCCTTGATTGAGATGCCGGCATTCACTACCTTGGGTGAAGTTCATGCTGAAATGTTAAAGTTAGGCCGAGATCTATTAACTAAAGCGTGTCAAAAAGAAGAAATATGTACTAGTGAATATGAGCTTTTTACAACGTTGACATCCTCATTGCGCCATCAGATGAATCTTTTGAAGAGTAAGGTTAAATCTGACCTTAGACTCGTGGCCAAGTTGATGGGCAAGGTGTTTGAGAATGCAGATGAGGGCGTGATGATTACTGACGCTGATGCCCGAATATTGAACGTGAACCAGTCTTTTGTGCGGGTGACACAATATTCCAAGGAAGAGGTGCTGGGTAAAAAGCCGGATATTCTACATTCTGGCAACCATGATAATGCTTTTTACAGACGTATGTGGGACATATTGCTGCAAGAACATCGGTGGCAAGGTGAGATATGGAACCGACGTAAAGATAATGAAATTTACCCTGAGTGGTTATCTATCACTGCGGTTACTGATGATAACGGTGATATTGGCCATTATATAGGTATCTTTTCTGATGTTTCCACAGAAAGCGATGGTAATGAACGTTTATACCACCTGGCACATTATGACAGCTTGTGTAATTTACCTAACCGGATGCTGTTTTATGATCGCTTGCGACAATCCATTTCACGCTCAAAACGTAATGATCAAAAAATTGCAGTGATGTTCATGGACCTGGATGGCTTTAAAGTTGTGAATGATAAGTATGGTCATACCGTCGGTGATGAGCTGTTGCAGTTGGTTAGTAGGCGGGTTGATGCTGCCTTGCGAGAAACTGACACGCTTGCACGTATAGGGGGTGATGAATTCACCATTATAGTGACGGATATTGATAACGAGGAATCAGTTAGCAAGATTGCCATGAAAATTCTGTCGACAGTAAAGGAAAATTGTAAACTGCATGGCCATGAATTTAATATCTCTGCGAGTCTTGGTATCAGTCTGTTTCCGGTAAATGGCCAGGATATCCATATGCTGGTAAAACAGGCTGATGTTGCCATGTACAAAGCCAAAAAGGATGGCAAAAATCGTTTCAAATTCTTTGATATATCAATGGAATAGTATCGATATTGGGCTATGTCAAACCAATGGATTGTTAAAATTGACTAAAATTGTCGGAATTTTGACTAGAAAATAGTAATTTCATGTAATATTTCAAAGAAATAGTGGTGTTTTTTAATCAAAAAGGAGTTACACTCCAAGTGCAACATCAAATCCTGGTTCTTGTCAGAAGTTTTCTCCTGTTAATTACCTCGTAAGATTTGTAACACGTTTAATTTTTAATATTTAATTGAGGTATTTATTATGGCAACAGGAACCGTTAAATGGTTTAACGAATCCAAGGGTTTCGGCTTTATTACTCCTGACGATGGAAGTAAAGACGTATTTGCTCATTTCTCAGCTATCGCAGCTGATGGCTTCCGTACTCTGGCCGAAGGACAGCAGGTAACCTTCGACGTAGAAGATGGACCAAAAGGCCCACAGGCTACAAATATCCAGACTTAATCTGGTAGTACTATTACGAAATATTCCTGGATATTATTCAGGCAATATTTTTAAAGTACGGATACAGACACCGGTTTGTATCTCGAATAAACCCCGCCATTATCGCGGGGTTTATTTTTTGTATCATAAGGAGTTTTAAGTGAAAAAAATATTTGTTGGCAGTTTGCCTCCCTCAACCACAGAAGACTCCCTGGAAGCGCTATTTTCTCCGTATGGCAAAGTGCGTTCCATTAATCTTATAAAAGATCTTTTTTCAGGTAAGTGTAAAGGCTTTGGTTTTCTTGAAATGGAAGGTCACGAAGCACGTGCAGCTATTGCTGCTTTAGATGGTAAGTCGTTTGAAGGTTACTTTCTGAAGGTCAAATATGAAGAAGAAAAGAGTCGCGGCGGAAAGGGCCGACGATAATAAAAGAACACGATAAGATTGTATTCTATTGAAACAAGCCTGTTCGTTTAGTTAAACTGTAAGTAGATACTCACCATGGTATTTTTAAATTACCATCTGATTATTGTTATTATATAGCCCCATCTATTATGTTGTTGGATCAAAATTACACATCCTGTCTGTATTTTAGTTTATCTTTTTAAATTCCAATTCATGACTATAGTTGACATATGTCAATGTAATCACTTTTCTCGATTCTATACTAGCCCCATTAATCAGACGTATTGAAAGGAGAACGATATGCGATCCAGGAATTTCTCGATTTATATTTTGGCGACAGTGCTTGTGTTCACTGGATGTGCTTCAAACCCCGATCGACAGCAAGAAGAGGCGGGAATGATAATAGGGGGCATTCTGGGCGGCGTTCTGGGGGCTCAGGTTGGTAAAGGTCATGGTCGAACAGCTGCGATTATCGCGGGTACAATGATTGGTTCTACAATAGGCGGCAATATTGGTCGCTCTATGGATGACACGGATCGATTAAAAACTGCGCATACACTCGAGACAGTGCGCACAGGGGTATCATCGAGTTGGGTCAATCCAGACACCAGAAATAGTTATACAGTTGTGCCAACGCGAACCTATGAGCCCAGAGTGGGTGGTGCACCATGCCGAGAGTATACAGTTGATGCTGTCATAGGAGGCAAGCCTCAGAAGGTTTATGGTAAAGCTTGCAGACAGCCGGATGGAAGCTGGAAGGTCCAGAATTAACAGGGTAATGATCAGCTAACGTAATACGCCTGGTGCAGGGCTGTAACTGTCAATCACATCCAGATAGTTGGCGCGTTCATAGGCCGCAGGATCGATCGCATGTTGTTTGCTGATACTTCCTTTTAGTTGCTGAACAGAGTTGTATTCATGTTCCTCAAGCCATTGTTGTAGTTGCTTGAGGATTTCACTGATACGGTTTGGACCATGTTGTAATAATTCACTGCATAAGTGAGTGATGCTGGCACCTGCCAGTAATGCCTTGAGGACATCTTCAACGGTATGGATGCCGCCAGTGGCGGCAATGGAAAGGTCAACCTGGCCATGCAGGATGGCGATCCAGCGAATACGTAACAATGACTCATCGGAGCTGGACAATTGCAGCTGAGGTCTCACTTGTAATGTCTCCAGATCAATGTCCGGTTGATAAAATCGGTTAAACAGGGATACACCATTAGCACCTGCACGCTGTAGTTCGCTGACAAAATGTCCAAGGGCGCTGAATTGCGCTGATAGTTTCATAGTTACCGGGATGCTGACCTGCTGCTTTAACTCACTGAGTAAATCGATGTAACGCTTTTCAATTATTTGAGCTGGTTCATCAATATTGGCTGCAATATAATAAACATTCAGCTCAAGTGCATCAGCACCTGCTTCCTGCATTTCTTTACCATGGCGTAACCAGCCATCCAGAGAGATGCCATTGAGGCTGCCAATAACCGGTATATCGAGTTCTTTTTTGAGTTTGGATAATTGCTCGAGGTAGTTATCCAGGCAACTGTTGTAATCCTCCGGGACGGGTTGAAAATCCTCGGCCTCGGCATGACCAATAGATTGTTGATGCATAAATCGCATCAAGTGTTCCTGTTCGTGGTGTATCTCTTCTTCAAATAATGAATGCATGACGATGGCGGCGGCGCCGGCGTCCTCGAGTTGTCGGGCACTATCAGTGTCACGGGTCATCGGTGATGAAGACGGGACAAGCGGGTTAGCCAGTTTTAATCCCAGGTATTCAGTTGTCATGTCAATCATGCAATGTCTCCTCGTCCGAGTCCTTGTTGTGCCAGGGTATTTCAGACAGGTTTTTGTAATATTCGTATCGTTGGGTGACTTCCTTTTGAGACTGCTCAAGGAATCGTTCGGCATCCTCCGGGTGCGTACGCCATAACATGTTGAACCGGTTTTCAGTCTGAATGAAATCCCGGTAAGGAATTGAGGGTGCCTTTGAGTCCATATGCAAGGGGTTTTTCCCTTCTGCGGCATGTTGCGGGTTATAACGAAACAATGGCCAGTGTCCACTATCGACAGCAAGGTGTTGTTGGCGGTGGTTGTTGGACAGGTCAACGCCATGTGCAATGCAAGGGGCATAGGCAATTATAAGTGATGGCCCTGGATGTGCTTCGGCCTCAAGGAAGGCACGTAAGGTCTGTATATCCTTGGCTGCATAGGCAACATGGGCAATATAGACATTCTGATAATCCATTGCCATCAGGGCCAGATCTTTTTTAGCGGTGGGCTTACCGCCAGCCGAGAATTTTGCCACGGCACCTCGAGGGGTGGCTTTGGATGTCTGGCCGCCAGTATTGGAGTAGACTTCGGTGTCCAGTACCAGGATGTTAACGTCAGAGCCAGAGGCCAGGACATGGTCAAGTCCACCGAAGCCAATATCGTAGGCCCAGCCATCACCACCGATAATCCAGACACTTTTACGACAGAGATTTTCAGCGATAGATTCCAGTGTTCTTGCTTCTGGTTGAGAAAGCTCAGATAGCGATTGTCTTAGTTGCTTGATACGTTGACGTTGCTCATGGATACCCGCTTCAGTGCTTTCATCCGCTGTTAATAGTGCATTGACCAGTGCGGGTTCGATATTCCCCGAAAGATCAGACAATAATTCTCTGCACTGTTCGTTTTGTTTGTCGATCGCGGTACGTATTCCAAGCCCGAATTCGGCATTGTCCTCGAACAGGGAATTGGACCAGGCCGGGCCACGACCATCCTGGTTAACTGTCCACGGTGTTGTTGGCAGGTTGCCACCATAGATTGATGAACAGCCGGTGGCATTGGCAATCACCATACGATCACCAAATAATTGACTGGCCAGTTTCAGGTAAGGTGTTTCGCCACAACCGACACAGGCACTGGAAAATTCAAACAGGGGTTGGAACAGCATGGATCCCTTCATTGTGGTTGGTTTGATCTGGTCGCGCGGGTAGTCTGGCAGATCGAGAAAAAATGCCCAGTTTTCACGTTCTGGTTCCTTCTGCAACGGCATGTCTTCCATGTTTAGTGCCTTGTGACTGGCATTCGATTTATCACGAATCGGGCAGATTTCGACACAGAGTCCGCAACCGGTACAGTCTTCTGATGAGACCTGATAGCTAATATGCATGCCCTTGGGATAGTCTTTACCGCGAATAGGAGCATGTTTGAAACTGGCAGGTGCATCCATAAGGTATTTTGCCGGAAATACTTTGCTGCGAATAACGCCATGCGGACAAACAAACGGGCACTTGCCACATTGCGTGCACAGTTCAGTATCCCAAATCGGAATTTCCAACGCCAGGTTACGTTTCTCATAGGCGGCTGTGCCGAGCGGAAAGCTGCCGTCATCGGGCAGATGGCTGACAGGAATATCATCACCACGACCGGCAATGATTTTTGCCGTGACGCTTTTAACAAACTTGGGAGCATTGGCAGGGACAGGGACTGTCATTTTAAGGGTACTGGTGACGGTATCGGGTATGCTGACTTCATGCAGACTATTGAGTGTATCGTCAATCGCATGGTGGTTCATGTCAATGATACGCTGGCCTTTTTTGCCGTAGGTTTTTTCAACAGCTGTTTTGATTGCCGTTATCGCCTGTTGTTGAGGCAGGATATTTGAAATGGCAAAAAAACAGGTTTGCATGATAGTGTTAATGCGGTTACCCATATTATGGTTGTTTGCTACGCGGTAGGCATCTATAACATACAGGCGGATATGTTTATCCTTGATCTGTTGTTGCATCAATTCGGGTAGGCTATCCCAGATCTGGTCTGCAGCAACAGGCGAGTTGAGGAGAAAAATAGCATTATCAGCAGCCTTGTTTAGCATCTCATAACGTTGAATGAATGTAGTCTGGTGACAGGCAACAAAATTCGCATCACCATCGCCGATCAGGTAGGTAGAATGGATTGGAGAAGGGCCAAAACGTAAATGAGAAATGGTGACGGCACCGGATTTTTTCGAGTCATAAACAAAATAACCCTGCGCATATTGATCCGTGGTTTCACCGATGATCTTGATGCTGTTTTTATTGGCGCTGACTGTGCCATCACTACCCAGCCCATAAAATACCGCCTGAAACATGTTGTCACGTGCATCGGTTCTGTAATCAGCGTCCCAGTCCAGGCTGGTTTGACAAACGTCATCATGAATGCCAATGGTGTAATGATTTTTAGGTGTGTCTAGATCAAGTTCATCAAATACGGCCTTTACCATGCCAGGAGTGAACTCTTTAGAAGACAGACCATAACGTCCACCCGTGACAACAGGCATCGTACTGAATTTTGACTGGCCATCACAGACATCCCTTGCAATAGCGCTGATGATATCTTTATATAAAGGCTCACCATCTGCACCAGGTTCCTTGGTTCGATCAAGTACTGTGATTCTGGAGGCGGTAGCAGGCAGAGCATCAAGCAGGGCTGATGAGGAAAATGGACGGTATAAGCGCACAATAATGAGACCGACTTTATCACCTTGCCGATTCATAAAATCGACTGTTTCACGAGCTGTTTCTGCACCGGAACCCATGAGTATCAAGATACGTTGTGCTTGTTTATGTCCGATGTAATCGAACAAGTGATATTGCCTACCGGTCAGTTTGGCAAATTTATCCATGGTCGATTGCATTAATTCGGGCATAGCATTGTAATAAGGATTCACGGTTTCACGCGCCTGAAAATAGACATCCGGGTTTTGTGAGCTACCTCGTAGAATCGGGTGTTCTGGAGAAAGTGCACGCTGACGATGCTGATGAATCTGATTATCATCAATCATGTCACGAACAATCACATTCTCGATGGCTGCAATTTTTGAAATTTCGTGTGATGTACGAAAGCCATCAAAAAAATGCACAATAGGTAATCGTGCTTGCAAGGTACAGGCTTGAGCAATCAGAGCGAAGTCGAGTACCTCCTGAGGAGAATTAGAGGCCAGGAACGCGAATCCGGTTGCACGTGTAGCCATAACATCACTGTGATCACCAAAAATAGATAGTGCCTGGCAGGCCAGAGAGCGTGAGGCAACATGAAACACCGTCGGTGATAATTCACCTGCTATCTTGTACATGTTTGGAATCATGAGTAACAGACCTTGTGAAGCTGTAAAGGTCGTGGTCAGGGCTCCCGCCTGTAAGGCACCATGTATCGCTCCGGCAGCACCACCCTCACTTTGCATCTCGATGATTTTGGGGACTGTGCCCCATAGGTTCTTGCGCTGTCGCGATGACCATTCATCCGCCCATTCACCCATCGGTGAAGCCGGTGTGATCGGGTAGATAGCGACTACCTCATTGGTTAGATGCGCAATGATAGCTGCTGCCTGATTGCCATCAATCGTATAATAAGATTGGCTCATAACAATTCCTGTTGAGACCATTACTTGTTTCATTGTATGCCTGTATGAGGTTGTCTGGCAAGGCAGTTCGAATGACATGAAATGAAAGGGGAGATAGCCAAGTATTATCTGTTTTGTAATTTTAAGCGGTTGTTTCTTTATTGTTTCGAATGACAGTATGAAAATGATAGTGGCTCTGTCATTCAGTGTTGTAGTATGAATGTACCGCTACTATTACTTGCCAAGCTTTTTTCGTGTAAGAAACCAACCAAATATTAATCCTGAAATAGCACCATACATATGTGCTTCTACAATGACTTTTCCTCCGCCAGTTTCAGCACTGCCAGGTAAGGGGCCAAGCAATTGCTCCCAAATCAGTTTACTGGTTATTAAGATTAGCATCACAATGCTTGTTCGTTGAGCTATGTGTCTTTCGGCTATCGCGCCTGCTGCAAAGTAGCTATGTAATAATCCCGATAAGCCGACATACCAGCGGATATCAGGATTAAAAAGTAGAAGAGCTGAACTGATGCAGAGAGTGCAAACCAGTGTAATAATAACCCAGGCACGGTTGGTCAGTGTCGGTCCAAATAAACCCCAGATAATGATCAGTCCGGTGGTGTTCATGATTGTGTGTGGCCAGTTTAAATGTACAAGTGGTGCAGTGAGTACACGCCATAACTGACCTTCAAGAATGGATTCTCGTTGATAGCGCAATAACTCACTGAACGTAGATCCACCAAACGCAAGTAATAATGCAATTACGGCCAATAGTGTCAGTGTATGAATGACCGTTATACGTTGAATCAATTTGAATTTATTTTTAAAAGTTTTATTCATAGCAATACATTATTTGATTTTGTGTTTTCCTCGACCGGCGTATGTCACATTTACTTTACTGCCGATATTCTATCGGCTCGATATATTAATGAGACTTGCTCATAAATATTGACAGTTGAAATACAGCTTAATTGATATAGATCAATAAATCCTTTTTGAAAGTTAAGTATCGCATGATACTAAGTATTTCCCCTTAGTTCTTATTCCAGTAAATATTGGTAGATTATCAACATTATCCAGCCAATGCTGGTTTTCAAGCGAATCATAAATATTATTTAAGAGGAAGTTTGCATGTATAGTTCAAAAAAATCGCGATGTTTTATTGTTGCATTTGCTGCTGGTTTGATAGCAGTATTTTCAACTATGATTTCAGCTAAATCCATGTATGTTATAGCTAACATCAACGCGAATCCATCACCGGTTCAGACATACGATATACAGCTGGCACCAACCTATCTGGTATTCCAGGCATCGGCAAACGTACCTGCATTAGCAGGTGGTGCAGTAGGGCTTGGCCTGGACGAAACGAACGAGAAGCTCTTTGTTACTTACGAGGGTAGCAATACCATTCAGTTGGTGGACGCTAAAACCTTCACTGTTCTCGGTCAGACATCGGCCCCTGGAGCATCAAATCTGGCAGGTATCACGGTAGATCAGGGAAAGAGCAGGGTCTACGCGGTGGATCGCAATACCAATAACCTCTATGTGTATGACTGGGTTTCTGCAACCAATACGCTTACGCAAGTGAATGGCGGAGGGGCAAGCGGTGAATTTGACTTGGCCGGTGTAGTTTCTGCGCATGGTCTGGCACTGGATGAGACACGCGGACGTCTATACATTGGGGATAGAGCCAGTACCGTTATACGCTACTTCGATACTACTGCCTTTGCAGCCGCAGGTAATTATGATCAGGCCTTGTCAGGACAGACCGCCATGGGTATAGCAGTCGACTCCGTGCGGAATGCTGTTTATACAGGTAATGCTTATGGTCCTTTTGGAAGTAAGGGTATGCTGGTGAAGTATGACCTGAATACAAGCACAGAAACATTTTTTACATTACCCGGTGCACCGATCGCAGGTTCCGGAACAGGTGATAATATCGTTGGTGTGGCCGTGGATGAAGACACGGGTAATGTGTTTGTGACCACAGGTAACCAGGGTAGTGGTGGTACAGATACTGTTATTGTTTTCAACTCAAGCCTGACAGTAGTCAAAAATGATGTTGCTGATATTGGTAATCCTACAGGTATTGCCATTCCCAGGACGCAAATCAGCTTTAACCCACTTAATTTCACCAAAATGGATAATGCAGACCCCATTGCCAGTGGCAGTAACCTGACTTATATGCTTTGTTACGATAATACGGCCAATATGACACCGGTATCTAATGTTGTCATCACTGATGATATACCAGCGGGTACGACATTTGTTTCTGCAACCGGTCCATTTGCTACCACACCTACCACAGTTACCTGGAGCATTGCTTCAGTCGCAGCAGGTGCGGCGCAGGTTTGTTATGATTTTGTGGTTAATGTTACGGCGGCCGATGGCGCTACTCTGCTTAATAGTGCAACCATTGATAGTACCGAAACACCACCTACCACCCAGACTGAGAGTACTGCTGTATCCGCAGGTGGTAACGGGAACGGTGGCGGTGTTACCTTTGAAGGTGAAGGTGACGGTGGTATTGCAAGTGCAAGTCCAATGGAACTGATGTTTGCTATGATGCTTCTGCCACTGGTGCTTGCGCGACGCATGGGTCGTACAAGATCCATGTTTGTACTCGCAATGATGGGTGTTGTTTTTGCGCTCACAATCAGTACTACAGCGCTTGCAGCAGGTAAGGGCTGGTATGCCGGGGTCGGCACGGGTGCCGCGCATACTGATATCAGAAATAGCGAGTATGACGCAGATCTATTGAATCTGGGTTATACAACTTCTTCCAATATCAGTAATAATGCATTGGGCTGGAAATTATTTGCAGGGTACCAACTTAATAATACCTGGGATATTGAGCTAAGTTATGTAGATCTGGGTGATGTGGAAAGTACCACGCTGGTTACTTCACCGGCTCTGCCTACGTCTGTCGAACAGCAGCAGTTTGTAGATGCCGCTGCAACGGTTCACCCATACTCAATAGATGCACTTGCGCTCGTAGGCAAGGCTAACTGGTCTCTAAATAAGGACTTCTCGGCTTTCGGAAAGTTGGGTGTATTTGCCTGGCAGGCAGAAATTCTGGTTCAATGTGTAGGTTGTGCCACGGCTGTCAGCGCACCAGATGACGAGTCGGGATTTGACTGGACTGCAGGGTTTGGTATGTTGTACAAATATTCAAAAGAGATAGGCGTACGAGTTGAGTATGACCGGTTTTCCACTGATCGACATGATCTGGATTTTGTCTCTTTAAGTGTTCAGTCAAATTTCTAGATTTTTTCCTTAAGATTAAAAAGCCGGAGATATTTCTCCGGCTTTTTTGTTGTACTATTATCAATTCAGGTAATAATTCAGGGCACGTATCCGTCGGTCAGTGTATTCAGAAACGCAACTATATCGTTCACTTCCCCTTGTGTTAGCCCAAGGTTACCCATGAGTTGGGTATCCATATTGTCTGCGACCTCGGGAAGAGGCCAACAGTTAGGTGTATTCGTAGGGCACGTCGGTAATACATCTCGTGTATTATAGAAATCGACAACCTGATTAAGCGTCTGGAATACGCCATTATGCATGTAAGGTGCCGTTAGGGCGACATTACGTAAGGTTGGAATCCTGAATTTACCATTTTCGAGAACAGACAACACAGCTGGATTGGCACCAAGCCCCAGATCCACGAACGTGGCTCCATCCGGATTAAATTGAAGCGGCATGGTATAGAAGGGGTTATTTAGATTTTTTGGTACACCTATATTGCTATAAGTATGGTTGGTGAATAGTCTTTGCGAGCCAAATTCGTGACAAGCGAAACATTGACCCTTTCCATCAAACAGATTAAAACCGCGCATTTCCTGGGTAGTAAGTTGTGCCTGACCAGCAAGAAAAAAATCAAACTTTGATGTGAAGGGACTGAATGCATTAGTAGATTGAAATGCTGCGAGGGCATCGGCCATTTGGTCATAAGCAACATTGGTGTTATTCAAACTGCCAGTACCGTAAACCTGCTCAAACAGTGTTGCATAACTTGAATTTCTGACCTTTGAAATGACACTGGCCTTGTCAGGATTGGCCATTTCCAGTGGATTCAGAAATGGTACCTTGGCCTGTTCGACAAGTGTGGCTGCACGACCATCGATAAACTGCCCGCCTATAAATTCCCCGGCAGTATTGGTGCCAAAAGTGGGTGTCAGAGCAGCGTAAGCGGCGGTAGGGGCATTACGGTTACCAAATCTGCCCGTCACCGCGCCTTCTGAAACGGGATTAGTATTGTCGGAGTCCGGGTCGGCGAATCCTGATACCGCATCGTGGCAACTGGCGCAGGATTGTCCTACTGGTTCAGAAAGGTTGGTATCGGCAAAGATAGTGCCACCAAGCTGTTCTTTAAGTGTTTGTATATCAACAGCGGGAGGCGAAGAGCCGCCGCCACAACCGCTCAATGTGAAAGTGAAAGCGTATAAAATTGAAAGTGCTGTTTTCATAATTACACTGCAGTCTCCAGGGAGGTATTATAGAGTAAAAAAATATCAAAAATTTCAATTTGAGCAGAGTCTTTAATTAGAGAGCTGGCTCGAAAACAATATATAGTGAGAATTTCAAATCTAAAATAGAGTCATAAAAACGTTCTAACATGTTTACAAGTCATTATTCTTCAATGATACTAATTTTTTATATTCTTAGCGTGATTCATATCAAAACTTTACTAATTATTAGAAGAAAATAAATGCAATTGATCATTATTATATGATGACATTTAATTTATAGGCATATTGACTACCGGGTTACAAAATGTAGGGTTAAATTCTATTGTTTAATGTTATTATTTTCTTGATATGAATATGGCTGTTTCAATTTGATGAGAATGCAATGATGATTGGTTATTTTCTTAACATTAATTAATAACCTGATTGCTTAAAGCGGAAAAAATATGACCATTGAAGATTTAATTGAGCGAATTAAGAGTCACCCGAAAGACGTGAGTTTTGAGCAGGTGATGAACACAATTGCAGAATATTACAATTACAACCCGGTGCAATTTACCAATGGACTGGAGGGTGATTTTTTTGTCAATAAGTCAGGTGAAAATGAAGGGTCCTGTAAAATTTTTGCTTTTGCTAAAATGAATGGTCTTACTGAGGCAGAAACATTGACTTGTTTTGGGGATTATTATCGGGTGGATGTTTTGCAACATATGGATGGTAGTGATCATGCAAATGTCCGCACCTTTCTTAAATGTGGCTGGCCGGGTATTCATTTTGAAGAGTCAGCTCTATTTATAAAATGAAATATGATCATAAAAACAATGACATACTGCAAAATCTTATTTAAAAAACTGACATTTTATACTGCAATTAATAAAGCAGGCTGAGTGGTTAAATATGGTTATATTCCTTGCATATATCCAAATTAAACAACTGGTAAAAATGGACGATATAGTTAAGTACGTACTCGTAGACCGCAAGCTGTCATAAAATGTGATTTAATCAGAAAGTTTACAGTTGTTTACATGCTAAGGTTTTATTTGCCTGGGCAATAGTGCACCCTTTAATATTAATGCATTTCTCTATCAGGGTTATAAATGACTGAATACATAGAAGGCAAGTTAAGGTTTGCGTCAGGTTTATTTATCCTGGCATTCGTCATGAGTGCATGTTCATCCGACACGTCTGATCACTCGCAAGAATCTACCCTGCGAATCAGTGTATTACCCGATCAAAAACCCGCAGAGCTTGAAAAAAAATATAAGCCATTATTTGATTATATTTCATCAGAGACGGGTTTGAAGTACAGGCTGATTATTCCAAAGAGTTATCAATCCATGCTGGAAGACATGAAAAATAATCAATCTGATTTAGTATATTTTGGTGGTTATATGTTTATGCTGGCGCATAGAAAAAATCTTGTTCAGCCATTGGTCATGCGCGATATTGATCTTAAATTTAGCAGTAGTTTGATTGTGTCAATAAAATCGGATGTGGTAAAGATTAGTGAACTGCATAATAAGACGTTGGCATTTGGATCTGAATTATCGACGTCAGGACACCTGATGCCGCGTTATTTTCTCCGGGATAAAGGAATTAACCCCGAAAAATATTTTTTAAAAGTTGAATATTCCGGTGCGCATGATAAAACCGCATATCTGGTCAGGGACGGGAAAGTCGATGCAGGTATTTTAAATTCCTACATCTTAAAGCGAATGATATCTGATGGACGGCTATCTGAGCAGGATATAAGGGTGATATGGGTATCACCACCATATGCAGATTATGTATGGGCAATCTCAACACGAGTTAAACCTGATATTGCGTCAAAATTAAAAAAGGCATTTCTGCAATTACTGTACAGCAACCCCGAACACAAAAAAGTCCTCGACAATCTTTCAGCCCGTACATTCTATCCGGCAAGCCTGGATGATTTTAATATTCTGCATACTATTGTCGCCAATGATCATCAGCATTAAAACAGATAACACAACATGACTACCGAAAAACAGTTAGAACAAAAAACACTTATCAGAAATATTCTTGTTCTGATTTCGGTTCTGGCCGTCTTTTTTGTCATGGTTTTTGTCTATTTTAATTTTAGTCATTCTGAACAAATACGAATTGAAGGGAAAATCAGGCAGTATCATGATTTGACATCAAAAACGGCCTTGAAGATACTTGATGGCTCGGCTGAGATTCGCGTTATTCTTGGAGCTTCGAATGAAGGCACCATGCTTCAGGACATTAATGGTTATATGTTTACGATGGGTCGTGATTTAAAAAATATGCAGCATGCCCATGAGCATTACAGGGAAGAAGAATATGGCTATTTGTTAATTCGCCTGGGTAAACAATACAAAGCTGTTGTACATTATATCGAAACATTATACGCAAATGACAGTAATGGCTTAAAACGGCTTGAAGGCTTGATAGGTGAGATGGAGATCTCACTTAAGCAAATCTATCGACAACACGAACTGGCGGCTAATGTACAGCGTAAGGCTTATATTGATAGTTTTGCAGTTTTAGATAAGTGGATGTTTGGAATATCTATTATATTATTTATCATCGGCTCTATAGTGTTGGTAAGAGGTATAGGACAAATACGCTATACACTCGCGCGCCAACACTCCATGTCTCTGGAGTTATCAGCGAGTGAGAATAAGTTGAGTCATATCCTGGCCTCTACAGCTGATGCTATTTATGGAATTGATACAGCAGGGCTATGTACGTTTGCAAATCCTGCTTGCCTGAAGTTGCTAGGTTATGACAATGAAGATGAGCTTCTGGGTCAGAAAATGCACGAACTCATCCATCATAGTCATGAAGATGGCAGACATTACCCAGTTAAAGACAGCCTCATTTACAAGGCTTTTCAAGGTGGTATGGAATCAAGTTGTGATACCGAAGTGTTCTGGCATAAGGATGGTTCAAGCTTCGCTGTAGAATATTCATCGCATCCTATTATTGAAAATGGCACAGCGACAGGTTCAGTGGTCAATTTTGTTGATATAACAGAACGTAGACAGATGCAGGAAGAACTGTACGCCAGCAATAAGATGCTCGAAGCACGTGTGAAAGAACGAACGGCAGAGCTTGAGAAAACCATGATTCAATTACAAGCGGAAAACATTGAGAGGCTTAATGCAGAGTCAGAGATGAAAGTCGCCATGGAGAAAGCTGAGACAGCAAATCAGCTTAAATCTGATTTCCTTGGAAGGATGAGTCATGAATTGCGAACTCCCATGAATGCAATTCTGGGGTTTGGACAATTGTTAGAAGTAGAGAGTCTATCAGATGATCAGAAGGAAAGTGTTGATGAAATATTAATGGCAGGAAGGCATCTGCTGCATCTTATTGATGAGGTTCTTGATTTATCGACTATAGAAAATGGCAAACTGAAAGTAAAGATGACCGATGTGGCATTGTACGACGTAGTAGAGGAGAGTATAGCGCTGATTTCTGCGAAGGCTAAAGAACGGAATATCCGTATCGACAATTATATTACCTGCGCAGACTGTATTGCTTGGGGTGACCGAACCAGGGTGATGGAAGTTATTATGAATCTGCTTTCTAATGCCGTTAAATACAATAAAGAAAACGGATGTATTACGATAAACATGTCTAAAGAGAATGATATGTTTAAATTGCAGGTGACTGATAGTGGGTCTGGTTTGACGCCAGAGCAGCAATTTGTTGTGTTTGAACCCTTTAATCGTCTTGATGCAGAATATTCTGATATTGAGGGAACGGGTATTGGGTTGACTATAGCAAAACAACTAATGGACCTGATGCAGGGTAAGATTGGGGTGCAAAGTAGTGAGGGCGAAGGGTGTACATTCTGGATTGAATTACATGAGTCGATAAATATAGCTGCCGTTGGCCCTCAAGAAAAAGTGACCACAAAACAAACTATCGCTGCTCAGAAAAAGTCAATTCTCTATATTGAAGACAATCCTGCGAACCTTCGACTTGTAAAGAATATTATTGCGACTAAATCGACATTAAGTTTTCTATCATCATCCAATGCAGAAATGGGGATCGAAGTAGCCAGAAGTAAACGGCCAGACCTGATTATACTGGATCTGAACTTACCGGGCATGGATGGCTATGAGGCCCTGTCTCGCTTGCGGAATTATCCTGAAACAAAAGATATACCGATTATTGCGTTAAGCGCATCAGCGATGCCGGAAAATATAACACGTGGATTAATGGCTGGTTTCAAGCATTATATAACCAAACCCATTAATGTTGATGAGTTCTGTGCCGTCCTGGATCATGAGCTGGGCAGTGCTCGGCAAGCAGCTGAACGCTGATCCCATTGTTACTCCATTATGTAAATATTACATTAGGTATTTTTAACAAAATACAGGTTCTTTTCAGGCTAAGTCAGCCAGCTCATCCTCAATACGATTTAATTCTTCCTGGGTAGCCTTGGCAATACCATCCAGCACCTCTGCATTTTCAAGTTGTACCGCTCGCTCTTCCGAGTCAGGATCGAGTCCTTGTCGATAATCCTTATTGATGCTGGCAAGACGCTCAATCAGCTCATCGCGTTTGGCCTGTAATGTTGCCTTTTTATCTTCAGTATTGCTCATATTTAAAATTCACCTTTAAGTTACGTTAGTTCGATGTCACGGATACTGTCGGGCGTTTTTCAACCGTCCATTGATGCATGGACCCATCATAGAGTTTTACATTTTTATTGCCCATAACCTCTGACAATAAAAACCAGCTTCCTGAAGCCAGGTGACCGCTATTACAATAGGTGATGCTCTTGCTGGTGGTGTCGATACCTAAGTGCGTCATCAAAGCCCTGGTATTATCTTTGGAGATAAACCTGACAGGTAAGGAAGGTTTTGTCATTAATTCATTCGGGTAATTTTTTGCACCTTCAATATGACCTTTATTATAAACATATGCTTTTCTGAAAGTTCCTAAATATAAGCTCACGGATCGGGTGTCAATGAGCTGAGTGTCCTTACTATTAACGGCCTGTGCAACATTCTTGCTTGAGGCGAAAATCTTTGCATCTTCAATCGCTGCAACCCAGTTTCCTTCTTTGGGCTCGATGTTCTTAAAAGAAAGTTTTCGCTTGTCCAGAATCCATTGTGCAGTGCCTCCATTTAGAATTGCCATGTTTGTATGGCCGTAGTATTTTAATTGCCAGTATAAACGTGTTGCCATGGTCATATCGCCGTTCGATTCGCCTTTGCTGACGATAATGACTGTATCGTTTTTGTTTAACCCGACAACTTGCATGTATTCCTCAAAGTTCTTTGTGGGAGGAATGACCCGGGTTACTTTTTTCCCATCAATAATTTTACTTTCTCGAACATATTTATAATTCACCAGGCGTGCTCCCGGAATATGTCCACCCACTCTGATCAGTTTTTGTTTGCCGGATTTTTTATCTTTTCTATAAACGGGTTTTTTCGTAAAACTTTTTATATCCTTTCTAACATCGAGGATAACAACGTTGGCCTTGTTTTTCCCCAGCCAATCACTTTCCACTAGTGGCCCGGGTACTGCAACTGCCCCAACTGCTGTAAACGATATAAAAAAAATGATGAATGCAGACAGACTGTTTCTGTACATGGTTAACTCCTTTTCAATTTATTAATGTTCGTGATCAAGGTTGAATTGTTTATATAATTGTTCATTTAGATTGATATCTGTTTCCGATAACGTGTAGATTGATCGATCCATTAAAAATGCTTCCTGACTATCAGAGGATAACGTATTAATTTGCTTGTTGCGGTTTATAAGTAATGCCCTGATTTCGTCCTGAAAAATCAATAAGGCGTAACTCAGCCAGTTGGTTAATATGTTTTCATTGTTGATAGAATAGAGATTCTTGATTTGTTGTGTGAACAGGTTTGAGTCAAACCATGTGCCATCAGTCACCCATAAATTTGTTGTAAATAGACTGATTGGCTGACCAACATTATTCATACTCAGCGCTACAACATGAGACCATTCGCTGTTTACATCAAGTCGCGTAAAGAAGTGATAATGACCATGTTCACCTGGTCTGGTGTTGGCAGCATCATGGCAATGGTAAAAGGCACGCCAGTGTTTATTTCCAAAGTAATATGGTTTTTCCGGGTAACGTTGATATGGCTTTATGCTTTTTACATCTTGTAGCGATATGAGAACGGGGTTGGTTTCCATTTCACCTAAATCAAGTAAGCATTCAACCATTCTGGATGCAAGTTGTTGTTCGTCGTAAGCGTCGAACTGTTGGCCAGTGGTAGCATGTTTGCTAATCATCGATTGCACTGTCGTCACCCAGTGAGCAAGGTGCGGCACCCAGTCCGCAGGGTGAACCTTCATCAATGATATCTTGCTGGTCATCTGTTGAAATGCTTTCCACCTCTGGTAATTTATGCCGTGTGTGATCAATAGCGACGGCAATAACAGCCAGACTTAATGTGGCACCCATGATTGCTTTTCCGGTTTTATGTTTCATAAGTATCACTAATATGGTTTGTCGAGTCCGATTACAACTCGAAGTCTTGTGCCTGCGATATTGCCGATAAATCCGGCAGCTAGCCATAACCATCCGTGCACACTGCCACTACTGATGCCTGCCAGCATACCGCCAATATTACATCCAAAAGCCAGGCGTGCACCGTAACCTAATAACAAACCACCAATGATTACAGCCAGCCATTTTGACTTTGTCATGGTTGTAGGTGGCGCAAAGCGACCTGCCAAGGCGGCAGCAAGGCCTGCACCGAGGATTAAACCAAAGTCCATTACAGAGGTAGTATCGAGAAGTACGCTATTATTCAATGCATGCTCGGGGTAGGGTAGTTGCCAGTATGACCAATTGCTGATATCGCCACCGATAGCTGACCAGAACTTGGTTCCCCAAAGACTAAAAGCAAACGTAATTGACCAGGGATGTCCTGCCGTTAACAGGGTAAGCAAGTTAAATATGGCTAGTCCGATAACTGCCCACCAAAGTGGCCACTTGCCATATATCAAGGTAGGAATGATCCGGTTCCGATGAATAGGAGTAAGCACAGGTTTGATTTCCAGATTCTTCCGTTTATCGAGAAAACTAACCAGATAATGCAACATGGTGAGAGTTATGATGGTCAATATCAGGGCTGTTATCCAGCCATAATTCTTGATGAGTGAAATTGTGCCTATGTCACCAAGTTCATGCCACCAGCTCAGGTGTGATGAGCCGATAGTCGCACCGACAATAAAAAATAACAAGGTGAGTAGCATATCCATTTGGCCTTGCCCCATGGTGTATAAAGTTCCGGAGCCGCATCCACCACCAAGTTGCATGCCAATCCCAAATAAAAAAGCACCTATGAGAACCGCATAACCGACAGGCGACACCGCACCAAAAACTTTGGCCCCTTCAAACAGGCCGCCAAGTATGGGGAAAAACAAAATAGATGTAAGTATTAAGAGTGTGATCTGTGTGCGTATTCCTTCACTGTCCCGGTTACGTATAAAATTACGCCATCCTCCGCTAAAACCAAACATGGCATGTAATAAACATACTCCCAGGCCTGTGCCTAGCAGAAAAAGGATAGATTGCCTGATATTGGTACTAGTCTGGATGGCAAGGCTGGCTGCAATAATCATTATTACAAATAATGCAACGGTGCCTGATTCACTCGTTCTCGTATTACTTTTTTGTTGGGCAGTGTTATCAATCATCTAGGTGTGCTTGCCCAATTTTGACTCAAAGAGTATGCCGCCTTTGTAGCTGGTGCTAATTCGACTCATATCATAGACCTTTGTAGAAGTGCCTGAATCAGATAGTATGATAAATAACCATAAGCCCGATTTTGACTTACATCAAGATAAATATCGATATTTTTTGAAATATAAGTTTGATTGGATACAGGCGTTATTGTGTGTGTGTCGCCTTGATGCCTTCAGTGATAGCTTTGATGACAAGTTCTGTCAATTCGCGTGTTATGGGTTCGGCCTTAGTGCCTTTAGCAATAAAATCAGGTCGTACGAAATGTACAGATGTTATTTTGTTATGCTGAGTTAGTGTGATGTGTAATGGACACATGGCTGTCATACGGACATCCATATTACTGACCTGATTTGCGTACCAGGCATTGCAGAATACCATAGACTTGATACGGTCGAGTTTGTTGCGATTGTAGTTATCCCCCCAGCGTTTGGCAAAACCAGCCAGGTTAGCACCAATATCAGGCTCAAACACAACAAACAATCGGTTGTTTTCGAGTGACTTATAGAGTTGTTGATAAATTTTATCAAAATCTCCTTGTGTCGATGTTGTATAAATCGGTGAGGCAGCATAGGTATTCATGCTGAATACAAAAATCAGGCAGGATATCTGAAATAGTTTGAACATGCTGAATTTCTCCTGTTGAGATGAATAATAAAAGGTATGTCTGTTCAAGTGTAATTGATATCATAACTATTAATACAGCAGAATAACGGAGCGCAAATGAAAACAACAGCAGAATTGCAAGTGGTTCCTATCGGTGAAGGTGTGTCGGTCAGACGTGAGATTAAAACGGTTGTCGGCATTCTGGATAACTATGATTTTATTGTTGAAACACATGCCTCTGGTACGAATATTGAGGGTGAGATGGCCGATGTGTTGAATGCTGTCACGGAGGTGCATAATGCCCTGCATGCTACCGGTGTAATACGTCTGGTGAGTTATTTAAAACTTGAAACAAGAACAGATAAAACCCCTACATTAGCAGGTAAGCAACTCTGAAGCACATTAAAACATATAGTGGGGATGGTTATTCTGTTTGATAAGCTTCATGGATTGTAGAATTTATAATTTCAATCCTCTATAAATGTATTAAACAGGTGGAAATGTGGAATGTTAATCGATGCGCCATTTACTATAGGGGTAGTAGACAATGAGGAAACGATGGTCCGAGAGTTACACATCAGCATGAAACAATTGTTATTGAAATAAGGTCAGATTTTAACCTGGGCAATTTTTTCGACGGGATTCCATTACAGTAATTTTCAACCTACATTATCCAGTGTACGCTTGCGAAAATTCACCTTGTATTTCGCAGCTATATTTTTGCAAGCTTGAATGTCTACACCGCTAAGACCGTCTATGGCAGTGAGGGTGACATCATCCATTTTTTTACTAATAGCATCGATGAAATCCAGCAAGGCATTATAGGTTCCCATTTGGGGTGGTCTGCAATGAAGGTTATAGATTTCTTCGTTTTGAGCATTGAGTGAGATTGAGATGGCATCAATATTATCTGCCAGTTTTTGAGTGATATCCATCCCATTTACCAGACTACCTAATCCATCAGTATTCAATCGTAATCGTGTATTTTGTTTCTTGAGAGTTTTAGCAAGCCATAGTAGCTTGTTTAATTTCATCGTCGGTTCGCCTAGACCGCAAAAAACAATTTCCTTATATTGTGCAGGATCGCCGATTGCTTCAATGACATGTTTTACTGTTGGATCATCTTGTAAATGCAGGTTATATCCCTTGATGTCCCACTGTTTATTGAATTTAGGGCAAAATTTGCAGCGTAATGTACATTTATTAGTTAAATTAACGTAACAGTTGCCATTCAGTGCATAGGCAATCGATGGACTGGTGTCATTGTTTGTATCGCTGGTGTTGGTTGGTGCATTCAAATTCTTGCCTTAATTCTAAGTATCAGTACAGGCTGCATTTATACTATAGACGGCACCTCAAAAAATTGATTTGAATCAATTCCAGTGTAGTTACACAGGAATCGGGTATAATCACTGCGTTATATTAACAGATACAGTTTTCGAAATTGCAGTGTCTCTCGTCGATCGGATAGATAATAAATGATAACTATGAGTTTAAAACCTGCTGTCGTATTACTCACCTCCAGTAATTGTCCCCATTGTACTTCTTTAAAGAAACAGCTCGATGATGTTAATAATCAGGGAAGACTATCTTCGTTTGAAGTTATCAACGTAGAGGAGCAACCGGAAGTTGCCAAACATTATAATGTGCGTTCAGTTCCCTGGTTCAAGTTAGGATCGTATGAATTTGATGAAGGGATGACGGCAGGACAATTGAATGACTGGCTTGATAGTTTAGAGATAAATGACGGAAATGGCAGGTACCTTGAGTATTTGTTATTGAATGGTAAGTTAAATCAGGCAATTAATTGGCTTGAAAACAGCAATAGTTTACTTGAAGATGTACTTGAGTTAATAGTAAAGCCGGATGTCAAAATTAATGTTCGTATAGGTGTTGGTGCAGTGATGGAACATTTTGAAGGTAGTGCATTGATCAGACAAATACAACCACAAATAGTAGAAATGTTACATAATGAAAACCCGGCAATCAGGGCGGATGCATGTCATTTTCTAAGCTTAACAAACGATCAAAGCGTATTGGGGCACTTGCAGGTTATGCTTAATGATAACGATGAACACGTACGTGAAATTGCTCAGGAAGGATTAGATGACTTAAATCATTAATATATTAACTAATGTGAGTTTAATTTTTGATTTTTCAAAACATAATATTAAAAGGGAGGTTTTGTATGAGCGGCCAAAAAACACCACGTAAACCAGTGGTCTGGATATTTATAGATCTTGTGATAACACTGATGATAGGTGTGGCAGGCATTAATATTTTTATTCCAGAAAATACATTTATGCCAGAATTATTAAGAGATTTACCCGGTGTTCCATTAATGGTTGTTGGTATTGTAGCGACTTTTATTTCATCGTTTTTGTTTTTCAAATCACTAAAAACTGCACGAGATGAACGGGGTGAGGCGGTTAAAAAAAATAGATAAGCGTGATGGTTACGAAAAACAGATAGTTACATACAGTCTCTTTTTTGAATTCTAACACATGCGTAATACAGCAACGAAAAATTGGCTCTGGCACTATCTATCACTGATAATGCCAGAGGTATTTCTAGTTTAAGTTAAGAATTGTTGACTAAAGTGACAATGTTGTGCCTCTCGCATGATCCACTGAAAATCTTCACCGTTCATATGTACAATGTCACGGTGATCTCCTCCTTCAAAATAGATATCTCTACAGTCGGCTAAATCATCATCGATAACAACTTCCATGTTGTAGGCTTCGCCAGTCGGTGGAATTGCGCCCAGGTCACAGTCAGCGAACAGTGATGCCACCTCGGCTTCGGTTGCCAGGCCCAGACGTCGATTCATGCTGTTGCTAAGAACCCCAAGTTGCACATGATGATTTGCAGGTATCACAGCCATAACATAACCGTCATCGTCTTTGAGGACGACAGATTTGGCCATCTGGTTTTTCGGTATATGCGCAGCACGCGCCGAGTCGATACTATTATTGGTGTATCTGTGGGACATGACATCATAAGGAACATTGTTGTCAGTCAGGTAATCTTCAAGCGTCAGTGCTATTGTCATGACGAATCTCCTTACGGTCTCGTTGCTCTCATATTTACTATAGACAATTTCTAGTGATTTTTACGACATTTGCTCAAAGATTTAAAATAAAATTATGAGGCATAAATAATATTTATTAGTGTGGAGTTGTATGAATGGTTTTTGCTAATATCCATCCGTTTAAAATGGATATAATTAAGAATAATTGCTAATTGAATCTAGAAATATAATATTAGGGCGGGTTATAAAGGAGAAGACTACGGCATCATGTATTTAATTGGCAGAATATCCTTATAAATAACCATGCTGGTGCCCTATATTAGCTATTGGTTATTTAGTAAATAGATAGCAGGTTTTATGACGGAGATAAGGAAAGCCATTTACTTATATCAGGTACATTATGCCCATAATATAGGATTTTCCCCTTGGATGATATCAAGACAATAGTCGGGCTACCTATCACCTTATATGCTTGGGCAACGTCTATGTTTTTTAGTTGATCCGTCAGCATCATGTATGTGACATTATTATTATCTACATAGTCTTTTATTTCGGCTTCATACTCCCCAAGAAAATTAATTGCCGCAATACTTAGACCTTTGTTGTTATATTTTGCATGTAAGGCGTTGAACTCTGGTATATGCATATAGCAATACATACACTCTGGTTCCCAGAAGACCAGCATGACAAGTCCCTTGTCACGTAGACTTTTTAGAGAGACTTGCTTACCGTTCAGACTTTTGAGGTTAAAGCCGGGTGCAAGGGCGCCTGCTTTTAAACCGGCGGCCATGCCAGGCTGAACGATGCCGAACATTAAGAATAAAAAAATTAATAATCCTGAAAATTTATGTGATATGGCCATTTTATTGTGTAGTTTGAACCTGATGTTGTAATTTGATCTGCTATATTGACTAGCTATTAACCGGTCAAAATAATGAATATTTCTGTCAAAAGAGTTTACTAATTATCATGCTATAATAACACCAGTTTACATTGATTGAGCACAATTATGGCTGAAGTTAAGATATATAGCACGGGTACTTGCCCTATATGCGACAAGACCAAAACGTTGTTGAAAAAATGGAATATTTCCTATGAAGAGGCGCGTGTAGACCTGTCGCAGACTGAATTAAAAGAGATGCTCGAAAAAACTGAGCATGCACGAACTGTCCCACAGATTCTAATCAAAGGTAAATGGATAGGTGGATTCTCCGAATTAACCGAGTTGCACATGGATGGAGAGCTCGACAATCTGGTTGAAGGGTAAGCATTATTTGCTACCCCAAAGTTCTTTGACACGTTTATCACGTCCGCAATTATAACGATAAAAACGGTATCGGACAGGGTTCTTTTTATAATAATCCTGATGATATTGTTCTGCCAAATAAAATTCTGACGCCTTGATTAAATCAACTTTTAGCGGGGCTTTGAAAGGTTTAATCTTGCGGGTTTTTTCTGTCGATTTTAATGCCAGGTCCTTTTGTCTAACATTTTGATAAAAAATAGCGGGGCGATATTGTGTTCCTGTATCACAAAACTGCCCGTCATTACGGGTAGGATCAACATGTCTCCAGAAGTAATCAAGAATTTGAGAATAGCTAATAACCTCAGGGTCATAGGTAATTTTAACCGCCTCAATATGTCCACTTTTGCCAGATGAGACCTGTTCGTAGGTTGGCTTTTTGATGTGACCGCCGATATAACCGGAAACGACATCAGTCACGCCCTTTAATTTTTCATAATCTGATTCAATACACCAGAAGCAGCCCCCAGCGAGAATAGCTGTTTGAGTTTTGCTTGCAGCTGCGCCATGCGAGTTAAATGATATGAGATGTGATAAAAGGAGCAGTGGTATCACTATTGCAGGTTTTATATTCATAATTTGTCATCTTGATTATTGTGATGTAATAAACCTGAGACAGATAGAATGATAGAAAGTTCACATGGTTAGTTGGGTGGAATTAGAGCTTATGTGAAAATATTGTTATGATGAAAAACAAATATTATAAAAATTAGAAACAGACTATGCATACTAGTTATTCGAAAACAGTCATTTTGACCATTATGCTCCTGGCATCTCTTTTTGTAGCATGTGATGACGGCCGGCAACATCAACAATCAGAGGAGTTGGTAGTTCTTACGCGAAATGCCTCCACAACATGGTATGAGGGGCGTGATGGCCTTACTGGGCCTGAATATGACTTGATTAATTCCTTTGCAAATTATAAAAAAATCAAGGTTAAGTTTGTCGTGATGGATAATGTCAATGAGATATTGACAGCTATTAAAGCGGGAGAAGGGCATATTGCTGCGGCAGGTTTAACGAGAACTGAAACCAGATTAAAAGATGGATTGGTTTTTGGTCCATCATATCAACAGGTGAGGCAACAGGTGGTTTGTCGGCGTAATAACGGAAAAACGCCTCGTGCTATCAGTGAGTTAACGGGTAAAAAACTAAAAATTGTCGGCAATAGCAGTTATGAGGAGACTTTACAACGTCTTAAGCTCAAGAACCCGGATCTGATTTGGGTCGTCGAATCTGATACGGATACAGAGCAATTACTTCGTGAGGTATGGCAGAAAAAAATAGATTGTACCCTGGCTGATTCAAATATTGTCAGTATCAATAGGCGATATTTTCCTGAATTGATTGTTGCTTTTGATGTCAGTCAGCCACAGGAGCTTGCCTGGGTGTTAGAAAAAAATAGCACTTATCTTTCCAGAGAATTAAATAATTGGTTTGCAGGCATACAAACCAATGGTGAACTGGATAATATCCGTGAACATTATTATGGACATATTGAAGTATTTGATTATGTTGATATGCGTCGTTTTACGAGTCGTATCAAGTCACGTTTGTCATCATACCGACAATATTTTGAAAGGGTAGCAAAACAGGCTGGATTACCCTGGACGTTACTTGCAGCGCAAGCATATCAAGAATCGCATTGGGATCCAAAGGCTAAAAGCCCTACCGGGGTGCGTGGTATGATGATGTTGACACTTAATACAGCCAAATCAATGGACGTAAAAAACAGGCTTGATGCAGTTGAGAGTATTAACGGTGGGGCGAAATATTTGCAGCGAATGTTGAAGCGGTTACCGGAAACTGTAAAAGGAAAAGATAGGCTGTGGTTCGCACTGGCTGCATACAATGTCGGGTTTGCTCACTTGAGAGATGCACGGTCACTTGCTGTCCGCTTAGGGAAAAATCCAGATCTGTGGTTGGATGTAAAGGAGGTTCTCCCCTTGTTAATGCAAAAAAAATATTACAAGACGCTTCCTTACGGTTATGCACGTGGTACTGAACCAGTTCGGTATGTGCAACGTATACGTAATTATTATCAGGTGCTTGATAGAGAATTTTATTATAAATAAATACGAATTCAATACGTAGTTTTAGTCATAAATGAATGGTCTGGTCAAAACTGTCTTAGCCAGCGATAGGGGATGAAATCTTCAAACATGTGTTCTATTTCCTCCGCTACATTTAAAGGCTGGGTGGGAACTATGTTTTCGTGTCGGGTAATTTTGGGTGAATGTTTTGTAGCCATTCTACACCTCCTTTGTTATGGTTTAATAAAAGTAGTGCATTAACAATATCGGTGTTGAATGACAGTGATTCAGACATGACTAGCGATCAATTGAATAGTCATAATATTGTCTACGATGAGTTATTTGCAATGACATAGATCACGATCAACAATGCATTAGGTTTGTTTATGGTGAAGCGAAAACATTCAATAATCATTTATTTTGATAAGTGTTATTAATACCCAACTTAATATGCAAGCGAAATTAACAGTAAACGAAAAACATTGGCCCGTTACTCATGAGGGTGTGAGCGTGATTGATTTTTTATATGATGTTAGTGGCTTGTCAAAAAATAAAATTAAACAAGTTATGCAAAAAGGTGCGGTGTGGCATTCGCGTGGCCAACAGGAGAAGCGTATCAGGCGTGCTAATAAGCAACTTGAGGTTGGTGATACTGTACACCTGTACTATGATGAAAAAATACTGAATGCAATACCACCAAAACCGGAGTTAATTGCCGATGAGGTTGATTATTCTATCTGGTGCAAACCGTATGGGTTATTTTCTCAAGGATCCAGATGGGGTGATCATTGTACAATAAATCGTTGGGTAGAACAGAATCATCTACCTCAGCGTCCAGCATTCATTGTGCATCGTCTTGACCGTGCGGCATCAGGTCTAATGATAATCGCTCATAGTAAAAAAATGGCGGCTGCATTTTCCGCTATGTTTCGTGAAGGACAGATCAATAAATCTTACCGCGCATGGGTTCATGGATGTTTTCCTGAGACCGATAAGCCTGTAACTTACGAGGATTTAATAGATGGGAAAATGGCAATCAGTCATGTCAATCGACTGGAATATGATTCGCATGAAGATATATCTTTATTGAATGTAAATATTGAAACCGGGCGAAAACATCAGATTAGAAAACATCTATCCATGCATGGTTTTCCTATTATGGGTGACAGATTATATGGGAATGACACGGGCGACTGTGATTTGAAATTAACATCTTATGAATTGAGTTTTATCTCGCCGGTCGACGGATCCAGTAAGCAGTATTGCCTGGATAAATTATAAATGTGTATAAAATTCTGGGGCAAGCTCGAATGAGAATTCATATTGTTATATTTTATTACTTGTTAAGCTCGTTGTTGATTATGTTACCTACCGTCAGTCATGCCACAGTTGAAGCTCTTCAGTACCAGCATCAGTTAGTATCTATTGATAATAAACAATATGAAGCGCGTATTCCGGCTGGATATCAGCTGGAATTATTGACAACAAAACTTGATAGTCCCCGAATGATGACATTTCTTGATAATGGCGATTTACTGATAGGGTCAAAATCAGGTAGTTTATATCGTTTGCCTGCACCGTATACAAATCCAACAACATTGATAGAGCTTGATGATTATCCGCACAGCGTTGTCGTTAGAAACAAGCTGATATACATAGCGCAAACTGATGGTTTATATGTTGCACCCTATCAGTCAGGCCAGAAACAACTTTCAAAATCTGATATTAAACGCCTTCTGCCATTACCCGGAGGTGGTGGACATAACAGCCGGACTGTTCACTTGGGGCCTGATAATAGAATATATCTTAGTCTGGGTATCAGTGGGAATTGTAGTGATCAATGGCTGGATAAAACTGTTGCCTTCAACAAACGTCGTGGCGGTATTCTGGTACTGTCTGAATCAGGCCAGCTTGTATGGCAGACTTATGCCTCGGGACTAAGGAATCCGGTTGGATTTGCCTGGCATCCATCGACAGGCATGATGTATGCGAGTAACAACGGCCCGGATCATCATGGCTTCAAACAACCACCAGAATATTTTAGTCGTATAACTGAAGGTTCATTTCATGGTATGCCATGGTATCAATATAATGGAAAAAAGATTGTTAGTGACGACTGTCTAGATAGTAAGCCGCCATTACCTATTGACACGGTTGTGTTACCGGTTTTGACATTTCCTGCACGTAATGCACCGATGGGAGTATCATTTGTCAATAATCAACGATTTGGAAAAAAATTAATGTATGATGCCATTGTTGCGTTACATGGGTCGTGGGCCACACAACCTGGTGGTGGTTTTTTTGGATCTAGATCAACACGCAGGCCTCCTAAAATTGTTGCCGCCAGGTTTAAAAACGGTAAGGCTGTAAGAGTAGATGATCTGATAACCGGTTTTCAGCTAAATGATGGTAGTCGCTGGGCCAGACCGGTTGGGGTGGCAATGGGTCCTGATGGGGCCTTATATTTTACAAGCGATGGTGGTGTGCACGGGTTATACAGATTAAAACGCGTCTCCAGTGAATGAATATTAGACAAGGTAATTGTTGTATCAAAAATGAAATATGATATAGAAAAAATTATTCAAATAGTAAGATCGACTGCAAAAAAAGAGTTACTGCCATTATTTGCAAATGTAGAACGTCATTATAAGAGTGACGGCAGTGTTGTAACGCAGGCAGATAATGCAATGCAACATAGTATAAAGGAGCAATTAAAAGCACTATACCCAAATACCCTTATGTTAGGAGAAGAGATGTCAGTTGAAGAACAGATGTCTGTAATACAGTCAGATGGTGAGTTGTGGTGTCTTGATCCTCTCGATGGTACGAATAACTTTACCGCAGGCATTCCTTATTTCTCGGTCTCGTTAGCATTGCTGACAGATAACAAGGTAACAATGGGTATCGTTTATGATCCGATTAGAGACGAGTTATTCAGTGCAGACGAACAGCAGGGAGTAAAGCTAAATGGCGACCCTGTTTTAATGCGGCAGTCAGATTTGGTGCTTAAAAAGTCAATTGCAATTATTGATTTTAAACGTCTGGATAATGAACTTGCTATGAGACTGATAAATGATGCGCCCTATGCTTCACAAAGAAGTTTTGGTTCTGTTGCATTGGACTGGTGTTGGCTGACGATGAATCGTAGTCATGTATATCTGCATGGTCGCTCAAATATCTGGGATTATGCAGCGGGTCACTATATATTCACCAAGGCGGGAGGTTATTCATCTACGTTAACTGGCGAGGATATTTTTACCCGTAATTTAACGAAACGTTCTGCTGTGGCAGCAGTAGATAAAACCCTGTTTACTGAGTGGAGTAGTTGGATTAATACACCTCAGCGATAATTGCCTGAGTGATTAGCGTTTTACCATGAAATGACCGAACGATCTCTGAAGAACAGGCCGCTGGGTCCGTTATCTGCGAGTGTGGATAACCAGATTGCGGTATCAGCGCCATCAGTTACTTCACGAGTCGCTCCAACTCCACCCATGTCGGTTTTTACCCATCCAGGGCACATGCTATTTATCAGGATATTACTATTGCTAAGTTCATCGGCGATGATTCGGGTAATGACATTCACTGCGGTTTTTGAAATTCGATATCCGGGGCAGCAGCCATTCATGTCGGCTAATTGTCCCATGCCGCTGGACAGATTTACTATTCGACCATAATTATGTTTTTGCATTAGTGGAATAATCCCCTGACACATACGTAATGTGCCATAGGTATTACATTCCAAACCAGACTGGATAGTTTCGATATCTGCGTTTATTATGCTGGGCCAGTTATTTTCAAGATCATTACGTGGGTCAGGGAAGATACCTGCATTATTGACAAGTATGTCACAACGTCCAAATGTTTGTGTTAGATAATCTTGAAGATTGTCAACATCCTGCTGCTGAGTGACGTCAAGTTTAAAGAATTCGATGTTTGAACTTATAGATGATAATTCTTTTACAGCAGATTGCCCTTTTTGAGAATCTCTGGCTGTGAGAATGACATGTACATCCTGTTGTAAAAGTTGAGTACAAATTTCAAGCCCTATGCCTCTGTTAGCACCTGTGACGACTGCTATTTTTTTATGTTTGGTCATTTTATTAGTAATCCGGAATTATTAAATATCAGATGAGTATAGTACACTGGGTATCATGATTGACACCATCTATTATAGGAAAGGTCGTAGGTTGGAAAAATTATTTCATGTCGAATAAATCAATGCAATTTCTTTTCGGTGACCGTGAGCTACTGTTGAGCGCCAAAAATATAGTGGAAGCACCTGTCGATGTTATAGTTAATTCTGCCAATAGTGATTTACACCATAACGCCGGTATGCCCGCTTTTATAGTCGATCAGGGTGGTAAACAGATTGCACAAGAAAGTAGTCTGTTGATTGAGCAATATGGTCAAATAGATAGTGGAATGGTGGTGTATACCACAGCAGGCAATCTTCTTCACCAGGCAGTGATTCATGCTGTAGGTCCGAGGATGGGTGACGGTTCTGAACAACGCAAAATTGAACAACTAATAGCAAGATGTCTGCAGCTGTGTGAAATAAATGAATGGCGATCCATTGCGTTTCCTCCAATCGGCACAGGTTTGTCGTGTGTACCCGTAGAAAACTGTGCCCAGGCATTTTTCAGGTCGGTCACTCATTTTTGGGATGCTCGTTATGATTGTGTAGTTAATAAAATCGAAATTTGTGTAACTGAACGTAATCTCACGGCATTTTTTAAAGCTTTTCGTGAAGATGCTATAGTGGATGCTGCTGTTACCTTGCCATCACAAACTGATGATAGTGAGAATGAAGTAGGTTATATAGAATTAACTGAAAAAGATGTTATTGATAGTGCAGATGACGAGATTAATGATTGGTTCAAGTAAGTTAGTAATTACGTTCTCAGATTTAAAAAGGTGGTGAGACAATAGATTATCTCACCACAATGGAGCACCTGTTTTAACTGATGGCAGTTAGTTAAGATTTATTCAAAAACATAAGACTTTTTATTACCTTGTTTATGTATAGCCTGGATCAGAGCCTTATCGAGTGTTTTGCCCTCTTTAACTACTGACTGGGTTTTCTTTTTGGCAATATAGGCATCACGTGCATTCGACAGTCGACTAATTTCCTGTTTAATATTTTTTCGTTGCTTGAGTTGTTTGTCTAGATAAGCCTTTCTTTTCACGCTACTCATGGGTTTCATGACGACAGGCAAATCACGTTCTTTTACGTCTTCAAGTTTGATGGTTTTTTTCTCTAGCGCATCGACAAGATCCCAGCTAGCGCTGTTGTACAAGGAAGAAACCTTGGATTTTGCTCTTTTAGCGAGCAGTCCGGCGGAAATGCTGTTTGTTTTAGTATCTTGTGAGAGTTGTCTGCTGGCACCCTCACGTCCCTTTTTTCCATAAGGGACATAGGTTTGGTTAAGTTGAGTATTTAGCATGGCAATTTGTTTATCCTGTGGGGCTATGATGTGTACAACCTTCTGATTGTGGTCAATATTCATGTAACTACCACTGGCAAGTGTTGCTCCCTCCATCCAGCCTGATTGAATACCATTATTATAGGAACCTGCATGAATGGTGTTGACCGTAATACCTTTCGTTTTGGCATGTTTGATAGCTGATCTGAACTGTACAGGTCCCTGGCTAAAAGGTTCGTTGCCCGCGATAAAAATAGCTTTGATGTCATTTTTTTCAGGGCTCCAGGCAAGATTGAGCGTCGCAGACTTAATGGCATAACCACAGTATTCACTGCCACCATTTGTTGTTAGTGAAAACAGGGCTTCAGAGACCTTGTCGAGGTCATTTGATAGGCCTAATACTTTACGTGTAAAACCTTTTTTCTTCGATAGACCATCATTGCCATATTCATATAATGCGACTTCCAATGTCGGTCTGACACCATTGTGTTTTGCTTTAGCGAATTCGTTTACTGCCTGCCATATTTGATTTCTGGCCTGGTCGATTAGTCCGTCCATACTGCCGCTGGTATCCAGTAATATAGCAATCTGTATTTTTGGATGATAATTGTTCGAAATTATGTTTTGACTGGTTTGTTGTGTTAATTGTGGCTCTGGTTTTGATGCCTGACTTAATGTGGGTGCAATTGACAGGAATAACAGACTGCTAATAATGGCGGATTTAACCAGGTTTACATCACACTGATAATGTCGTGAATATTTCATGATGGATTCTCCTTTCTCTCTTTTGGGTTGATGTAAGACAGGATAGGAAATCGCAGTCGTTTATATCAGGCCATATTCTGTAAAATATTGAGTGACTTTTTTACAAAATGTTTACATTGAGTAAATTGTTACTGGTGAGCATTTCTGTTGGTATCATTTTATGATAAAATTCTTGAATGAATATAACAGGCCATCTCCGTAAAATGGTGACTTCCTTGTCATCTCCCGTCAAATATCAGCTGCCGCTTGATGATAAATTGATTCCACTCAATGATTATATCGGCAATACAATTTCGTTAACCTATAAGGGTGAAATACATTGTATTGAATGCGGCAGAAAAACAAATAAAAGCTACAACCAAGGTTTTTGTTACCCTTGTTTTCAGTCTCTAGCTTCTTGTGACCTGTGCATCATGAAACCAGAGACCTGTCATTATCATGAAGGAACATGTAGACAACCGGAATGGGGTGAAGAACATTGTTTTCAGGAACATTTTGTTTATCTGGCTAATTCATCCGGCATCAAAGTCGGTATCACTAGAGGGACCCAGCTACCAACCCGTTGGATAGATCAGGGAGCCACTCAGGCTATACCTGTTTTTTCTGTGAGCAATCGTTTGTTGTCTGGAAAAATCGAGATGGCTATAAAGCAACATGTGTCAGACAGAACTGATTGGCGCAAGATGTTAAAGGGTGAAGCCGAAGTGGTAGATTTAATTCAAAAGCGGAATGAGCTATTACAGGCCGCTTCCACTGAATTACAGCAAATTAAATCGGAATATAAAGAACATGACATTGAGCAGCTTGAAGATGAGAGTGCGCTAGCTATTGAGTTTCCTGTTATCCAATATCCTGAAAAAGTGAAATCATTTAATTTTGATAAAACGGCTGAAGTTTCTGGTGTCTTACAGGGGATCAAAGGGCAATACTTGATACTTGATAGTGGCGTAATTAATATCAGAAAATACGCCGGTTATAACGTAATGTTTAATACAAGTGATTGACAATAAAACTAATTATGTAAGGTTTTTCTCGTCAATATTCATAAGCGTCTACTCCTAATATTCAAACTATACGTGGATAAACTATTATTGCATTCCACCTCAATAATGAATAATTAGACAAATCCGCATTTACCTGTCGTTATTACGTGATATAAATATATAATAAAAACAATGTAATACATGAATATTCTTATTGTGCCACTGGTTAGTGGCCAAGTTTACTGATTTTGTCGATACAGTTAACGTAATAAAATCTTCATAAAATAATACTTATATAGCATTGACAAAACTAATGCCTAAATATATATTAGCATATACTTATATAGATAAAGGGGCTAATAATGTCTTCATTGATTAAAAATTTTCCAAGCGATGGTGTTGTTACAATTAATCGTGTTATTTTGAAAGATGGTTTTACAATTGATGATCTGCAGGAGCGAGTTGCATTCTTATGTGAGAATGTTAAGACATATCATTCTGAAACAGGTTTTGTTGGTGGATTTGTTGCACTTAATAGTGGGCAGGTATCTAATGAGGGTTCTACGATGGGCCAGGCAATTGATAGTCCGATGAAAAACAAAGAAGCATTGATTGTTACTTTCTGGAACACTTTTGCTGAACATGAAGAATCACATAAATCAGAAACTTTTCAGCCATTATTTCAGCAAGTATTAGACTTGTGTGAAAATGGCAATGAAGAAATTGCATATGACATGATGTGGTCAGGTGCTGCTTATAGTCCAGAACAAGCGAAGGCTGCACGTGATGCAAAAGAACAGTTTGCTGCTGCGTAAGTTGTAGTCTGTCAGCAAATATCGTTGTGTATATACTTATACACAACAGTAAAAAAACCTACTCAACCGAGTAGGTTTTTTTATGTTAGTAGATAGCTAAACAACTAATAGATGATTAAATTGGCCTGAAGTCAGCTGCATATTCACTAATCCATTCCAGAGCTGCTTCTTCTGTGCTAAGTTTACGGCCATATATCGCTAGCATCTGAGTTCTGTATTTTTCGATATGACAGACTTGTTCGACCATGCGTATACGAAAAACGGCGTCTTCTTCGATAAATTCAACACCGATTTCATAACATGAATTGATTTTCTTACACCAGGCAACATAGGCTTCTTCTTCGAAGTAAGGTTGTGTGACTCGTATAGCGAGACTGATTTTCTGGTTTAATGGTATCGGTTCATCAGATTTAAAAGATAGACCACCATAACTGATATCATGTGTATTTTTGGTTTCTATATGGGAAGAATTGGCACAGCATATTTCTATCGGTATTTCCGTAAGATGTCGAATAAATCGTCTGCGTGTTTCTGGACTGGAATGCATGTAATTCCCCCGCATCACATTGAATAATAATGTTGTAACCTTATGAACTATGATAGAACATATTTGGTGATTTGGTACTAAAATACATAAAGAATATAAGGAAATAACTTCATAGATCCAATAATTAAACATATTTTTGAAGGCAATAATCCTATCAAGTCACGGATTTTTATAAAGATTTTACTTGGTTGTTGTTGGTTTGCTTCACCGATTACTTTTGCAAGTGATGGGTTACAGTCAAGGATGGCTATTTATCAGGGTGAAATAACACAGAAAAAAAATAAACTGTTTTATGAAACCTACAGACACATCAGGGTTAAGAGTATTCAGATAACTTCAAGTGGCGGTGAGGTAGAAGCTGCGATCCATCTCGCGAGATGGGTATTTGCAAATAAGCTGGATATTATAGTTGAAAAATATTGTTTGTCTTCATGTGCCAACTACGTTTTTCCGGCAGGACAGCATAAAACTATACGAACTGGCTCAGTGGTTGCCTGGCATGGTAATTACCATCATTTGTACGAGACAGGGTTATGGAAATCTGAAATCACATTAAGAATGAAAAAATATAATCAGGATTACCAGGCAGCCTTTAACGCAATTTCAATGCAAGTAAAAAAACTTGTCAAACTGGAACAAAGTTTATTTGCAGATTTAAAAGTTGATCAATTTGTATGCTGGATTGGTAAAGTGCCCCCATATAATACCCCTGATTTTTATTTTTTATCGAGAAGCGATATGCAGCGTTTTGGGATTAAAAATATCACGTTGTCAGATGATTACCATAATACCGATATGACATCTATTCCATATGATATCGTCTACATTCAATTAAGGAATAATAAAAAGCGATAGATATGATATTTATTAATTTATAAAATATCCAGTCGAGCACTTACAAATTTCATATGGTTCAGTTAAGCTGACTCGTTATGGAAACCTTCTATATAGACACACCGACAAAACTACAAGACTTCTGTGAGCGTTTGCTAGGTGTAGGTTGGATTGCGCTTGACACTGAATTTATGCGTGAACGAACTTATTACCCACAATTATGTTTGATCCAGATTGCAACCCCGGACATGGCAGCCTGTATCGATCCATTGGCCTGTCAGGACTTAAGCGTGCTGATGGAAGTTTTATATAGAGAATCAATTGTTAAAGTTGTGCATGCAGGTGGGCAGGATATGGAAATCTTTTATCACTTGCAGGGTAATGTACCTAAACCTTTGTTTGACACACAGATCGCTGCTCCCTTATTGGGTTATCCGGAGCAGGCAGGTTACGCGCGCCTGGTTGAGTCCATAACTGGCGTACACCTGGACAAGGCACATACCAGAACAGACTGGTCGCATCGCCCATTATCAGAAGCCCAAAGAAAATATGCTCTGGATGATGTTATTTATTTATGTGAAATTTATGTATTTTTAAAAGATAAACTAACTGAACGTAACAGGTTGGCATGGTTGAATGCTGATTTCTCGATGCTTTCTGATAATTGCCGGTATGAGAATCCACCTGACAAGGCCTGGCGACGTTTGAAGACCATCTATAAACTCCGAGGTAACAAAATTGCTGTTGCGCAAGAATTAGCTCAATGGCGTGAACAGACAGCACAAGCAGATAACAAACCCCGTGGTTGGTTAATAAAGGATGATGTCTTGTCGGACATTGCCAGACAGCAACCTGCAGACATGAATGAACTGGGGCGTATTCGGGGTTTGAATGACAAAGTAGTTAAACGTCATGGGAAGCGAATTCTGGATTTGATTCAGTCGGCAAAAAATAATAAACCACAACCTTTACCAGAGTTATCCAAAACAGAGAAACCTGATGTTAAACAGGAAGCGATCGTCGATTTACTTAATGCCGTTGTTCATTTTAGGGCTGCAGAACAGGAATTGAACCCAACGCAACTGGCTTCGCGTAAAGAATTGCAGAAACTGGTTATGGGTGATAAAGATCTGGAAATTATGCGTGGCTGGCGCCACAAGCTGATTGGCGAAGAATTATGTGCAGTGATAGATGGAAAATTATTGGTATCCGTATCTGAAGGCAGGCTTTCTATCAATGCTTCTGATAGATCGTGAGTGTATTATGAATTAAAGTCGTATGGTGCCTGTGCCAAGCTCGACACCATACGATTTTTATACTAAAGGTTATCAGCTTCTTTATCGAGGTAGTCAGAAACACCATCCGGTGTTGCCGTCATACCTTTGTCACCTTGATTCCATCCTGCGGGGCAAACTTCACCATGTTCTTCGGTGAATTGTAATGCATCGATCATGCGTAACATTTCATCGATATTACGACCCAGAGGCAGATCGTTAACAACCTGATGGCGTACTATGCCTTCTTTATCTATCAAGAAAGAACCACGGAATGCTACTGAACCATCAGGAACCTCGACATCATAATCTTTGCAGATGTTATGCGTCATATCGGCAACCAAGGTATAACCAACAGGTCCAATTCCACCTTCGTTGATGGGCATATTTCTCCAGGCATTGTGTGCAAAATGTGAATCTATGGATACACCAATAACTTCAACATTACGCTTAGTGAATTCCTCCAGTCGGTGGTCAAAAGCAATCAATTCTGATGGGCAAACAAAGGTAAAGTCCAGTGGATAGAAAAAAACTACTGCGTATTTTCCTTCTGTGCTTTTCTTAAAGTTAAAGTCATCAACTATTTCTCCACTACCAAGAACAGCTGCTGAAGAAAAGTCAGGTGCTTCGCGACCTACTAATACGCCCATATTCGAACCCTCTAATAAGTATATATAAAATAATAAGTTAATTATAAAAGTAGAATGATTCTAAATTATTGGCAGTTGAATTTCAAGTGTTATTTGTAGTGTTAGTATTAGCCTATCGGCTAGTTTTGATAATGTTGAGTGGCCACCAAATATATTTACGCATTTTAAGTCAGGAGGTGACGGAGACGCAGTTTAATTAATAAATACGCGTAATAGTATTGACTATATCAGGTTCATATTTTGACGTGGGCAAAAATATGGTAAAGGTAGAACCGATATCCGGTTTGCTGTCTACGGTAATATATCCATCCATTAACTCACATAATCTGCGAGAAATTGTTAGTCCAAGTCCTGTTCCGCCATATTGACGAGTTGTTGATGTGTCCGCCTGGGAAAAATCATCAAATAACTTGTCTATATAATCTCCCGCTATACCAATACCTGTGTCGGTGACTGCGAAAGATACCCATGTGCCTGCATGATCCATACAGCGTTCGATATTCAGTGTAATAGTACCGTTGGTTGTAAATTTAGTTGCATTACTAAGCAGGTTAAGGAGTATCTGCCGTAGACGCATGTTATCAGCGTATAAGCTACCAAGATCATCAGGACAGTGTGTGATTAAATTATTATTATTGCCCTCCAGCAAAGGAATAATGGTACTGCGAACTTCATTAACCAGCTCCTGAACGTCGAAATCAACTGGATCCATATCCATTTTACCTGCATCAATCTTGGATAAATCTAACAATCCGTTTATCAGTGAAAGTAAATGTTTTGCCGATGATTGTATTTTCTTCAGGTCATTAGTGATGTGTTCTTGAGGATCTTCTTTTGCCTCTTCTTCGAGTAATTCACTGTATCCAATAATGGCATTCATTGGCGTGCGTAATTCGTGGCTCATATTAGCCAAAAAATTACTCTTTGATTGGTTTGATGCGAGTGCTTCATCTCGTGCAATCGCAAGTTGTTTTGTTCGATCCTGAACACGTTGTTCAAGTAAATCTCGAGACTCTCTAAGTTCATTTAAAGTTTTATTAACTTGTCTGGTTTGAGCATCCGTAAAACGAACAATCAGGATTGTGATAACGAGGCCCAATGTGATAGCAAGACCACCGAGTATCGTCATGGCATTTTTTGCATCTTGGTAAGACTGGCGAGCCTCGTGGACGGCATGTTTGGACTCAGCTGCCAGTATCGCTTGCATACCGTTGATAAGATTTACTATCGCTTTTTGTTTTTGGAACGCATCCCCCAGTAATGATTGAAACTGGTCAGGTGTTTCACTGAAAATAACCTGACGTAAAACCTCTTGCTGGAAGTTATAACCTTCGCGCATAGCTGTTGTGATCTGGATCATTACCTTTTCTTCTTTTGGAGTAAGATCCATTTTGGTTAGCTCCTCTCGTGCGAGCAGAACATTTAGAGCATGTCTTCTGAAAATGACACTTTCTTCGTCACGATCAAAGGGATCAGGACTTAACATCATATTGCGTAGACTGATTTGTCGATTGAAAATGCCTTCACGCATTTTTTCCATGAGTGCTGTTTTGACATTATGTTGTGATGTGATTGAATCGAGATTGGCCTGCATAACTTTCATTCGATCCAGGCCAATAATAATGAGTACTAGCATTAGAATTAGCACGATACTAAAACCAGTAATAATAGATTTTGATTGTTTTGATAGTTTCATCTATATCTTTTATTGATCAGGAATATAAAAAACCTAGTTACATCAAAGGTTTTCGACATATTATGCTGGATCTTTAATGCTGAATATGAACATGAAATCATATCTGATGACTGGGTCTAACATATTGTATATACAGAGCTTATTTTAGGTGGATATTACTTAAGTAGTGTTATTTATAAGTAGTTACTTATATTCAGGGTAAGGAGCAGGTAAAAATATAGTCGGTGCTATCTGATTTTTAGAGTAAAAAGTCGGATAACGGTATCATTAAATGATGAGGTGAATGACACCTTGTTAGTCGGCGAGAGGGAAGCTGACGCGGAATTCAGCACCAGGATGTTTATTGATGACATCAATATGACCATTCATTGCATGTATGAACTGCTGTACAAGTGCAAGTCCAATACCCGTGCCAATGGTTTCCCTGGTGAGTTCATTTTCAGATCGATAGAATAATGTGAATATTTTTTTCAGTTGGTCTGGAGCAATACCTGGCCCGTAATCACGAATTGAAAATAATATAGAATGTTGCTTGTTACGTGCACAGGTAATGTCGATGTGTTTGTTGCCATTTTGTTTTGAAAATTTCAGGGCATTATCCACGAGATTTATAAAAATCTGAGTAAAATAATCGGTGTCAACAGTTAATGATAATTTTTTTATATCATTATCACAGTCGATACGAAGATGATAGCCAGCATGTTCAACTTGTGTGTGTATTTTGGAGCGAATGATATCAAGAAGTTCACTTATAGTGATGTTTTTCAGATCTGCGTGTAAACTATTGTGAGTCATTCTCGACAACTGTAATACATTATTAATTAGACGGGATAATCGCTCACTTTCATTGTAAATGTAGTCATAATATTGATTTTTTTTCTCATCAGTAGCCCATCCTTCGCGAAGTAATTCACCATACATTCGTATGGATGTTAGCGGTGTTTTTAATTCATGACTGACAGCTGATACAAAATTCTGTTGCTGGCGTGTGACTTCTATTTGGGCTAAGCCCAGGCGATACAGGAGTATAAAACCGACTATAAATACAATGAGTAAAATCGCAGCTGTTATGGTGATAACCTGGCTTTCACCTGTTGTGGGCAAGTTAGTGATGTTAAAAACCAGTTCAAGATCATTAAAAGGCTTTGATAACTTGGCTCGTTCAAGCAGGTCACCTTGAAATTGAGGGTCTTGAGAACTGAAACGATATTGTGGTGTTGTGCTAAAGGCAGACAAGATATTTCCACGATATGCAACGAGTAGATTGGTTGTCCTGGAAAGTGAGCTTTCCTGAAAAGGTGATTCCATTAAACTCGTAAGGAAAACAGACGTCGTAATAATAATGCCTTGAATATATCTTTGTTTATTACGCCATACTTTTCTGAATAAAACCAGGTGGCCGCTATCAAGTATGCTGATTTCAATGCTGTCAATTTCGCTATTGAATAAGCGAATGTCAACTGGTGCAGTAGTTCTACCTGTTTCAGATACACCAGCAGTGGTCGGCATGGATTTTTGCGCAGGCAGTACATTTTTTTCTTTTCTTAGAAGGCGTTTTCGTTCTCCAGGTTTTTTGTGTTTAGTTTTGGCGGCCGCAATGCTCTTTTTAGGGTAGCGTGATTCAAGTTTTAAATCTTCCAGTCTGCCGAGTGACTTAGGTAATATTTTTTGCGTTTTTTTCTTTTCTCTTTGTTCTTCATGTAGCCGATCAAAGGCAGCTTGTGCTTGTCTGGCTTGTTTTTGTTTTACTATTAGTGGTGCAGGAGTTTTTTGAGCCCTTTCATAATCTGAGTCTGAAGTGATGCTTTCCTGAGCCCGATGGACGTTAGTTTTTCCGGCATCTTTTTTACCATGGCGATCATCTCCAGAAATGGGCTTTCTGGTCTGCACCAATTTGTTTTTACTCAGTATTGAGTAAATACCTGTTTGGAGTTTTATGCGATTATTTAATTCTGTACGGTTTATTCCATAACGATTTGATTGGCTTGTTTCAGTTGGAAGTAATGGAGTGCTAAACGAACCCTGGTTATCTATTTGAAAATAACCTATTAGTCCAGGTATTGATGGCGACACCGGGTATTCCGACAACGGTGATCGCTGCAGAAAAGACGCAGAAGGCTCACCTGCAATATTAAGAAATGAATAATCTGTAAATGAACGTGCTTCTTCTTTCGATATCAAGGTGGATAATTTCGTGTCGATACGTTGTATTAGTTCATCTGATAATGTCTGGTATCGGTGGAATGTTTCCCACTTGAGCTGGGAGAATGCCTGGGAAATTAAAACAATTGTTGGAATAGCAAGGGCAATAAAAAAAATCAAAAGACCAGCTTGTAATTGTTGCTTATTCAGGCCGTGTATAAGTGATCGTATCATGATGGCTCAATCATAAGCCTGTATCCAGCACCACGAACGGTAATCAGAAACCGGGGCTTTGATGATTCCGATTCAATTTTGCGTCGTAATTTTGCAATGTGGATATCGACTGTTCTAGTTTCGATGTCCATATCTCGTGAGTATCCCCAGAGTTTAGATAATAATTCTTCCCTCGGCACAGGCCGGTGATGATTGTTGTATAGATACCTAAGAATATCTATTTCACGACGGGTGAAAGCGATGTCTTGATTGTTGATTTTGCCAGTCAGATTCTGACTGTCTATTTGTGTGTGTTCATTCAGTTTAATGATATTGGTTTCATCAATAATGTTGTGAGAGCGTCTTAAAACCGCCTTTATTCTTAGCATAAGCTGGGCCACAGAGAATGGTTTTGATACATAATCATCAGCGCCCAGGGATAATCCTTCTATAATATCTTCATCAGCACTTTTGGCTGTCAGCATAATAATGGGTTGTTCACGGTCTGAAATGCGTATTTGATTGCATATTTCAAAGCCATTAAGACCAGGTAGCATGACGTCCAGTAAAATCATGTCGTACAGGCCAGTAAGCGCTTTTTTTAGACCGGTATTACCATCGGCGGCATCATCTACTTCATAGCCATGGAAGATCAGCACATCAATGAGTCCTTCACGGATTGCGACTTCGTCTTCGATTATTAATATACGTGGTTTAATTGCCATAATAAGACAAGATTAGCAGTTCGCTGCCGAATGTTCACGTAAAGTTTTTGTAAATAATACTGTCAAATCTTTACCAAATTACGCCTACCGTATTTTATCAGCTTATCTAAACTGATTTTGTGAAATAAATAATACAGGAGAACGAAATCATGGCACTGATGACACGAATTACACACCTTTTTAAGGCAGATATGCATGCAATCATCGATTCGATAGAAGAACCGTCGAGTGTATTAAAACAGGCAATACGTGAAATGGAGGATTTAATTGTAGAAGATGAAACACAGCTCATTACTATGGCTGAGCATCATAAGCAGGTGTTGAGTAGTAACATAGAAACCGAAAATTTACTAAATCAAGATGAAGAAGAGCTTGATTTGTGTCTTGAAACTGATAACGAAGAGCTGGCGCGTGTCATTATCAAACGTAAATTAGAGCGCTTGCAATTCAAGAAAAATCTGGATGAAAAGGGTATTAGGCTTACTAAAGCAATAGAAGAGTTAAATAAAAAAATTAGTCAAAACAGGGTATCACATGAATCGATGAAACAAAAAGCAGATTTGCTGGTTGAGCGGACTGAATTGAGTGATAACAAGAAATCAAATACCTATCCAGATTTTAATATATCTCAGGACGATGTTGAAGTTGCACTTTTGCGTGAAAAGAAAAAAAGGAGACTGTCATGAACCGTCCAACATTCATGGAGGGGGTATTACTCGCGCTGGTAGTGAGTTTTTTAGCTAGTTTTCTTTATGCATCCCTTACCTGGTTTTTTTCAGAAATTGGCGTTATTCAGTTGATAATTAGTATTGTTGGATTTGCATACATCGTATATATGCTGATCAGGAGTGAGGAGAAAACAGGCAGAGTTGTTGTCATGGTTACGTGGTTTTTGGTGGTGTCCTTTATCTGGATACTTGATATTCCTTTGGCACTGTTTTGTCTTGTTCACCTGGCGATGCTGTGGTTAATCAGGTCGCTGTATTTTTATTCCAGTGTAATTTCTTCAATGCTTGATTTTACATTGGTTGCTTTAAGTTTATTGTTTTCTACCTGGGCATTTTACCAAACTGAAAGCGTGTTTATGAGTCTATGGAGTTTTTTCCTGATGCAATCCCTGTTTGTCCTGATTCCGTCCAGGTTAGGACAATCGAAACAAAATTGTGCGAGGCAACGAAATAGTGATCGCGAATTTAATCGCGCATTTAACAATGCCAGCGATGCAGTTCGAAAATTGACTGCGTTAAAATAGATAATCGAGGTGAGTAAAATGAAAAATAGAATATTTGCAATAATGTTGTTTACTGTTACGACTATGAGTGTCGCATTTTATCCATTCAAACATGAAGGGTTTGCACTCGCTAATATATTTAATCATCAGGCTGCTAATGGGGGTATTATTGTTAATGAAAAAAACAAAATTGAAGTTGTTTTTGTACTTGATACAACAGGCAGTATGTCCGGTTTAATAGCTGCTGCGAAGGAAAAAATCTGGTCCATCGCTAGTACTATGGCTTCTGCACAATCTTCTCCCGAGATAAAAATGGGTTTAGTGGCATACAGAGACAGAGGTGATGCGTATGTCACCAAGGTCGTTAACCTCTCACATGATCTGGATAGTATGTACTCAAAATTGATGGATTTTAAGGCTATGGGTGGCGGTGATGGTCCTGAAAGTGTTAATAAGGCCTTGTCTGATGCAGTTAGTAAAATATCCTGGAGTAAGGATAAAGGGGTATATAAGGTAGTTTTTCTAATCGGTGATGCTCCCCCTCATATGGACTATCAGGATGAGGTGAAATATCCAGAAATACTAAAAATGGCACATAAAAATGGCATTGTTGTTAATGCTATCCAGAGTGGTAATAATCATGTTACACGCAGTCAGTGGATGCATATGGCTAGTCTTGGTCAGGGTGAATATTTTAAAGTAGGCCAGTCAGGTGATGCTATTGCCATTAGTACACCGTATGACAGGAAAATGTCAGTACTATCCAGAAAACTTGATGATACTCGGATGTATTATGGCACCAAAGCTGAAAAACAGAAGCAGCAAAAAAAGGTAAATGCAACTAGAAAACTTCATGCCACTGCTTCTTCTGCCACACGTGCACGACGAGCTGAATTTAATGTTCAGAAATCCGGAAAATTAAATCGTCTAGGTGACAATGAGCTGGTAGATGATGTGGCAAGTGGGAGAGTGAGTATAGAAAGCATTGAAAAGGATAAACTCCCTGCTGCAATCGTGGCGATGCCAAAAGCACAGCAATTACAGGTAATACAGAAAAAAGCTAAATTACGTCAAGATCTTATTGGTAAAATTAAAGAACTTGGAGAAAAGCGAAAGCAGTATATAAAAACCAAAGTGAAAAAATCAGGTGTAGCAGAAGAATCATTGGACGAGAAATTATATAAAACAATCCGTAAGCAAGCAGGAAAAAAAGGACTGGAATATAAATCTGATTCAGCAGCTTATTGAACCGATACAACATCAGCTTGTTGTATCATAACAATTGATATGTGTTGTCTTAACGCATGTATGAGTCTAGCAACATTGACTTATACATGCGTTTTTATCTTCGCTTCATTGAATGGAGGGTGTTTATCCATTACAGATATAAAGAGGTCAGTTTTCAGGAAAAAAGCTAACCAGTTCTGAAGATTGTTATAGGATGAGTGGTCAAACCAGTCTTTATCAACAAATGCACATTGCCTGATAAATGGAAATATGGCTATATCTGCGATTGATATGTGTGAATCTGATAAAAACGCATGTTTTGATAGCATTGTATTATAGTGATTCAAAAATACTTCGCATTTCTGTCGATAATACTGCAGGTCATGTTCGGGAAATCGATCAGCATATTTATAGTGATCCAGGTGATCTTTGAAAATATTATCATTTTTATTTATTAACTCAATAGCGTCGTTTTGTCTATTAATATCCTGGTTTAATAGCCAGTTATCAGGATCGCTAATATTCAATGCCCATTTCATAATATCCAGACTTTCATGCAGGACTGTTCCGTCTTCCAGTTGTAACACTGGGACGGTTCCTTTTTTTGAGATATTCAATAGCTCATCAGGTTTGTTGGCCAGACTAACCTCACGAAGTTCAGTAGTAATTTGACTGTATCTAAGTGCCATTCTTGCTCGAATAGCATATGGGCACCGACGAAATGAGTATAGAACCGGCAACTCTAGTCTCATAGGTCATCGCCCTGGCAATATATGAGGCCGTTCTCGACAACGATGTCCAGCTTGAAAAGTGATTGTCCTATGCATGGTCCGTACACACAATAGCCGTCACTTTTGTTAAATTGAGCGAAGTGACTGCTGCATTGTATGTATTGTTTGCAGACACTATTAATGTCGCTTGATGCCATATCTAGCGCGCTCCAATTGTGCGGGCATTTATTTTTATAAGCGACTATCACACCATTTTGGACTGTTATTATGACAGAAATATTTTCAGACCCTGATTTAAATGAACGAATTTCAACAATGTCTGGATTGAGGTCGCTTGTTTTACAAATCAGGTGCATAAATAAATATTCAGTTTGTGAGTATGTTATAGGATTAATAACTGACATGAGAGATATTATAGCAATTTATTCAACATGTTAGATGGAGCAGTAAAATTACATAGTATTTTGTAATGAAACAAGGAATACGCTTAAAGAAATCCATATCTTACCGATAATATTGTTGTCTCTGGTAAAAATTGGTAATTTGGTGTGAATATTGGTAGTTAAAAAACCATTATTTTTACAATGATAATAGACACCTAGTTGTCAGGTGTCGTTATGAATAGCCAAAAGCCACCGGGTTAGCAAAAATTTTGAGGGTATAGATGAATAAAATTACAATTAATAAAGACGCTTTCAAGATTGATGAGCTTCAACTAGAACATGGCACCATCACTATTGGCAGGGCAGTAGATAATGATATTCATTTAGATGATCTGGCATTGAGTTCTTATCATGCAAAAATCGTGACTCTTTTTACGGCAACACATATTGAAGACCTCAATAGCACAAATGGTACATACGTTAATGGGAAGTTAATTGCAGAGCACACATTACATTCAGGCGATATTATAACGCTGGGTAGTTATCAGATAGCATTTATCTCGGATCATGCCGTCAGAAAATCGCCAGAAAAAACGATGATAATGAGTAGTGAGAAATTAAAAGAAATGATGGATGACGTTGAGCAGAAAAAGAAAAAAGAAGCATCACGGCCGGTATATGATCCTGTTGTGGCTCTAACTGAGCCAGCGAATAGTCAGCATGTTAATAATTTACAGGATAGTATTGTTGTTAAATCTGCGCATAATCAGGCACAAAAAATTAAAAGGTCTGAATCAGTTGATAGTTCTCAGGTTGCGAATGTGATGAATAAAGAACAAATTGCTACAGAAAAAGCGAATGCAGATGTCGATGAGCTGTTTATCAGTATGCAAGCTTCACAGATACATGCAAATAACAATCGTTATCTAACTTTATTTGCTGCCGTTAGTATTGCGCTGATTGTAGCAGGGGTAGGTATCATGTTGCTGATGTAATCCCTTCTTTTATTTTGTGATTACTATGGATAATACGTAATGATTATTTGCAGTGTTATCTATCGTAAATTTAAGCTGCCAGAATAAAGTCAAATAAATCCTTGGGTGGTTTCTCTATATAGTACATAATATCAGTAATGTTATTAAATGCTGGTAAGAATGAAAACAGAATTTCACCCCATCCCCCTAAGCCGTGACCAATTACTAGAGCGCATTATATCTGGAGCAGTAGTCATTACCGGTAATGCCAGATTAGCATCACATCTTTTGAAAACTATCGATCAATGGATGCTGGTCGAAGGGCATAAAGCATGGAAAACACCAGATGTTATTTCATGGTCAGCATGGTTGAACAGGACATTTAATGAATACTACTATTCTGACGGAAATTCCAGAAAATCAACTTTAATTAATGATGCCCAGGAGCGCATTATCTGGGAACAGATAATAAGGGGCAGTGAAGCGAATGGACCACTGTTGCAGGCAGCTGCTACAGCAAGGCATGCAGCTTCAAGTTGGCATCTATCAAGACAATGGGATATTAATCTTGATGATGAGAAACACCTGAATGATGATGCCAGAGCATTTGTAACATGGTCTGAAAAATACAGGCAACGATTAAAGAAAGAATCATGGGTCCCAATGAGTAATATTGCAGATTCATTGATAGAATTATTTGAATCGGGAGTTAGCATACAAACCAGCCACATTATTTTAATTGGTTTTGATGAGTTAAGTACTCAGCAAGAGCATTTGTTGACATTATTGAAGAAGCAAAAATGTAATATTGAATGGCTGGAAAATGAAAATAAAAATCAAAGTGTTCATTGCATTAAGGCCAGTCATGTTCGAGAAGAGATAGAGCTGGTCGCAAGATGGTCCCGAGCCATACTTGATGAAAATAAAGACCTGAAAATAGGTGTTGTAGTACCAGAGTTAAGGACACTGCGGGATACAATTCAAGCTACGTTCGATAATGTTCTCATGCCACAGAATGTCAGCATATCAATGGCGCAAGTTGCAAGGCCATTTAATATCTCCCTGGGCAAGCCACTGTCTCAGTACCCCTTTATCGAAACGGCTCTATGTATCTTGCGTATTAAAAATATAATGGATGTAGAAGAGATGGCTGTCGTTATCAATTCTCCCTATATACAAGGCTGGGCTAAGGAGAAATACAAACGTTCACAACTCGATAAACACATCAGGCAATCGGGTAAATTGACAGTCAAGTTAGATTACATACTGAAATGCATGTCAGGTCAGGGAAAAGGTATAACATGTAGTGATTTGTTCGGGCAGTTTGAGAAATTTATTTCATATCAGCAATCATTACCAAATTCAGCTATGCCAAGTGAGTGGGCACGTTTATTTGCAGGGATGTTAGATGCGGTAGGGTTTGCTTTCGGGCGTGCATTATCCAGTGAGGAATATCAGGTTGCGCAGGCCTGGAATGATTTGTTATACGAAATGGCGGCTTTGGATAATACCTGTGGAGTACTGCAATACCCGGTTATGCTGGGTTATTTATCACGATTTATAAATGAGCGTGTATTCCAACCAAAAACACAAGACTCGCCAATACAGGTTCTTGGTATCATGGAAGCGATTGGACTTGAATTTGATTATTTGTGGATATTAGGGTTGCATGATGGTATTTGGCCTCCTGCACCTAAGCCGGATCCATTTATTCCAGTTAATCTGCAAAGACAAAAAAATATCCCGCATTCATGTGCTGAACGTGAACTTTCTATAATAGAAAAGATCACCAGGAGGCTGATTGCCAGTGCAAAAGAAGTGGTTATTAGTTATCCCTCAATGAATAAAACAGAAGTTTTACGTCAAAGTCCACTATTAAGAGAGTTGCCAGATATTAATATCAAGAGTTTAAAGCAATGGCAAAATCCACTCTGGAAACAAGTCGTATTTGAATCATCGTTACTGGAAATAATAACAGATGAGTCAGTGACACCTGTTGGTGAAGAAGTCATCAAGGGAGGTAGCCAAATAATAAAACTGCAATCATTATGCCCTTTCAGGGCATTTGCAGAGATTAGATTGGGTGCTAAATCGGTTAATGCGGCAATGATTGGTATGACGCCAGCTGAACGGGGCAGCATACTTCATAAAATTCTTGAATTAATATGGAAAGATATTTCATCACAGGAACAATTATTAAAGATAAGTGATTCGGAATTGAAGGACTTGATTAATAAATCCATTTCGCTTGTATTGAACAATCATGACGCAGCAGCTTCTATTGATATGCCCAGGCATTTTTTAGAACTTGAACGAACGAGACTGGCGCAATTGATTTCTGAATGGATGGAGATTGAAAAGCAACGGCCAGCATTCAATGTTTTCTCTACTGAAGAGAGTGTTGAGCTTGATGTAAGCGGTTTGTTAATTAAATTAAAACTGGATCGGGTTGATGAATTGGAGCAGGGTGGAAAGGTCGTTATTGATTATAAAACAGGCGAGGTTACACCTTCACATTGGTTTGGTGGGCGGCCGCAGGAACCACAACTTCCTTTGTATAGCTTTGCTTTGGGTAAAAATATATCTGCACTAGCTTTTGCGCAACTTAAAACGGGGGTATCTGGCTTTAAGGGCGTTGCATCAGATAAAGATATATTACCGGGCGTTAAAGAGTTTAAAAAAATGATGCAATCAAAACATTATGAATCATGGTCAACATTGCTTGAAGACTGGAAGTCTGTTGTAGAATCACTTGCAAGTGATTTTCTTAAAGGCAATGCAGTCGTTGATCCATTGGAATATCCTGCTACCTGTATGTATTGCACCTTGACTCAATTTTGTCGTGTTAATGAAATAAACGACACTGTTGAGTCTTCTCCAAAGGTTAGTAAATGAGTATTGATCTAATCGATGGAAAAGAAAGACTGGAAGCATTAAATCCGGAAAATTCTTACATTATTCAGGCACCTGCCGGTTCGGGCAAAACGGGCTTGCTTGTGCAGAGAATTTTGACCCTGTTGGCCTTGGTCGACAATCCGGAGGAGATTTTAGCAATTACATTCACACGCAAAGCCGCGAGTGAAATGCGCGACAGGATCGTTGAAGCGTTGACTGATGCCGAAAGTGATACACAACCTGAAGAAGAATATAAACAAGTATTCTGGGAGCTCGCCAGAAAAGTACTCGAACACGATCGCAAAAATGGGTGGCGTTTGTTGTTAAACCCAGGAAGATTAAGAATCATGACCATTGATTCACTATGTGCCAGCCTGGTGAGCCAAATGCCATTATTGTCAAAATACGGTTCAATGCCTTTGGTAGCTGAAGACGCGACAGAGTTATACGAAGAGGCTGCAAAAAATACGATCGATTTACTCAATGAAGACTCAGTCTGGTCGCAATCTGTTAGTAGTCTTGTCAGTCATCTGGATAACAGATTGGATTACACCATGTCGCTTATATGCAATATGTTGTCGAAGCGAGATCAATGGTTAAGGCATGTTGCGGACCCGGAACACCCCGCTATAGATCGTGATAATCTTGAAGCAGCCTTTGCGAGGCTGGTTGAAAATTTCATATCATCCTTGTCCGATGCCTGGCCAGAACAATTGTGCGAGGATGTAGTTGGATTGTTGCAGTTCTCGTCGGTAAACCTGAAGGAGGATATAAATTTAGAGCTTTTCCCAGGCGCAGACTTAAACGATTTATTGGTGTGGAAAAAAATAGCCAATTTACTGCTAACCAATGAAGCATCAATACGTAAAACGGTCAACAAGCGTCAGGGATTTCCGGCTAAAGGCGATGCGAGTTCCAGGGAAGAAGAGCAATTATTTAAGCAGCAAAAAGAAAAAATGATTTCCTTATTGAATCAATTATATGATTTTCCGGAAGTAGTAACTAAACTGGATGTAGTGCGACATTTACCAGAACCTGTTTATTCAAATGAAGAATGGGAAATCATGCAGGCGCTGTTTCAAATTTTAAGAATCTCAGTTGCGCAGCTGGAACTCGTGTTTGGTGAAACGGGCAGTGTGGATTTTACTTCAATATCACAAGCAGCTTTAAAAGCATTGGGAGGGACTGAATCGCCCACTGATTTAGCATTAGCACTTGATTATAAAATATCACACATACTGGTTGACGAATTTCAAGATACCGCCTGGTCACAGCTTGTATTACTGCAACGTTTAACGGCGGGTTGGCTAAAGGAAGATAAACATTCTATCTTTTTTGTTGGTGACCCAATGCAATCTATATACAGATTCAGAGAAGCAGAGGTTGGTTTGTTTTTGGAAGTCTGGAAGCACGGTATTGGTGATATAAAACTCATCCCATTACAATTAAAAGTTAATTTTAGGTCACAGGCGGGAATTATTGACTGGATTAATGATCACTTTACTAAAGTATTGCCGGCTCAGGATAATCTCGAGACTGGCGCTGTCAGATACGTTGAGTCTACAGCGATACATGACAAATTAACTGATGCGGCCTGCCATATATATCCCTATTTTGAAAAAGATGAAGTGCAGGAAGCTGAAGATGTAAAACATATCATTAAAAAGACGCGACTGCTAAATCCGAATGGCAGTGTAGCAATACTGGTCAGGGGACGTACGCACCTTGTATCAATTGTGTCAGCATTAAATGAATCAGGTCTAAAATATCGTGCGGTTGAGCTGGAAGGCTTATCAGAGCGCCCGGTAATACAGGATTTACTGGCTTTAGTAAAGGCATTATGTCATTTGTCAGACACTGTAGCCTGGCTGGGCGTATTAAGAGCACCCTGGTGTGGATTGAGCCTGAATGATTTACTGGTATTGACACAGTTCGATCAAAATAAAACCATACCCGAGTTATTGTTGGATGATTCGTGTCTAGCGCAGGTCAGTGATGATGGGCAAGTTCGATTGAAACGTGTTGCTGAGATCATTGAGCTGTCTCTTGATACGTATCATGCAAGAAATTTAAGAGAATGGTTGGAAGGCACTTGGATTATGCTAGGTGGGCCAGCATGTTTGTCAGATGCGACCGATCTTGAAGATGCAGAAATATTCTTTCAGCAGTTGGAAGCTTTGGATAAAGTGCCAGTGTATAAGCTCCAATCAGAGCTGATTAAATCCATAAGTAAGTTATTTGCATTGCCGGATGTTAATGCAGATGAGTCTTTACAGATAATGACCATTCATAAATCTAAAGGTCTTGAGTTTGATACAGTTATATTACCAGGGTTAGGATATCGTCCTGCAAATAATGATAGTGACTTGATTAAATGGCAAGAACGCCCCAGAGAACCTGATGGCAATGATTTATTGATGGCACCAATTAAACAAACTGGCACAGAGGCCAATGCAAAATACCAATTATTATGTGACTTTGAAAAACAGAAAGAGCTATATGAAAATGGAAGATTGTTATACGTAGCAGCTACCAGGGCAAAAAAACAGCTGTATTTCATGGGCCATGTTTCCTGCAAGCTATCTAGTGGTTCGCCAGAACTTGCAAAACCCGTTTCTGCTTCATTGTTACATTCACTCTGGCCTGCGATCAATGAGGAATATCGTTCGAAATTTGAGCAGTTTCTGGAGAATAAAACTTCGGTCGATTCCGCTGAAAATAATACTGAATCATCGACCAACACTGGTAATATACTCAAGCGTATAAGGGCTGACTGGAAATTACCACCAACACCGGCTTCCAGTGAAAAATACGACAGATTATATGATCCAGAAGAAGAATTACTGGAATTTGACTGGGCAGGTGAAACTGCAAGATTTATTGGTACTGCAATACATGAAATATTCCATGAGATTATCAGCTCTGGAGTGGATATATACTCGAACACCACTATGACGGGATTAAATAATCGTGCTCGGTATTCTTTGTTAAATGCTGGTATATCATATGAACAGTTAGACACTGCATTGGATAAAGTTAATGTTGCATTGAGAAATACTTTTGATGACCCGAAAGGACTTTGGATTCTCAATACACGACATCGTGAACATGAATCGGAGTATTCGCTAAGTGGGATGGATGGTTATAGTGTAAAACATATTATTCTGGACAGAACGATTGTCGATGAAAATAATATCAGGTGGATTATCGACTATAAAACAGGCTCGACAGCAGGTGATAAGGAGTCATTTATGGATAGAGAGCAGCAGCGATATTGTTCACAACTAGAAACCTATGCGAATGTTTTCCGACATATTGATGCTCGCCCTATTAAGCTTGCCTTGTATTTCCCTATGTTCAAGGGTTGGAAGGAATGGGATTACGAATATAAAAATTAAGTGAAGAGCTGTCATTCTGAATTAAATAGACGTTTTAATGGTGCACTGATCCAGAGCCCATGCATAAGATTTAAAGTGAGTATCAGGTAGCTGGAATTAGAAATTACAATTGCGGTCGACACAGTGAGAAATAAACTAGTATAAAATATTAAGATAGAATACAATGAGGACTGTAACTATCTCACTTGTATCACATATAAATTATAATTTTCATCTGATAATATTCCCTTTTTGATTATGCTGGATCCCTTCATTATTCCTTATAAATTACTTCTGATATTATTCATAGCGATAATTATTGGTGGCATCTTTTATAAAATATATTGTAAGAACCGCTTTGTATTAAAAACAAGAAAACAAGTCAAGAATATTTCATATGATTATATAGAAAACGCCATTCTGGATAATGGTGTAGATCAATATGCCCAGTTTGATTATCTTGTTTTAACTCAACTTGGTATTCTGGTTATTGAAATTAAAGATTATTCAGGTCATATTTTTGGAGCTGAAAAAATAGATGAATGGACGCAAATAATTGACAGAAAGAGTTATAAATTTTCAAATCCATTTTTTGATCTAGACTATAAAATTGAATTACTAAAAGATCTGAATAAAGAATTAAGGATAGATGGCGTGATCTTGTTTACAGATGAAGCAGATTTCCCAAAAGGCTGCCCTGACAATGTCATTAACCTTAAAAATTTAAAAGATCACTATAGCAAGCTCGGTAAACAGGATATTCCTGCAATTTTTCAGGGGCCATGGGGCGTTATAAAGGAAAAAATACAAAAGGCAACCTAGTTACCCAAATTCATGTTTGCCTATAGTTAGATTTTTATATTGTCTTATCATAATTATCGTTTTGAGAATGTCGGCCCTTGTTATTTGTTCAAGTTTGAGGCAAATTTTTAAATAATAGTGATTGTTTTTTTTATGGGGGCTGATATCAATAAATTGCCTTATCGGGTTGTTTATAATTTCACTTTTTATTATATGGTTTTTGCATGTGTATAAGTGTGTGTGCCAGGTTACTGTTTGATGATTGAGCTGTCCTTCAAATAAAAATTTAACCTCATTATTACTGATTAAATGTTCGATTATGTATTCATTATTTGACATATGAGCTGATTTTTCTATGAGTATAGGATCACAAGAAGTATTTTTTACTATAAATATTACCGAGTATGATTTCATTGCGTATTATAAAGGTACGGTTAAGAATATCATCGTTAGATCTGAAGATGGCAGGACGATTCAGTTTCCTGCTCATTTATTGCAGCAATTTGTAAGTACCTCAGGTGTTAGTGGACGATTTAAAATCAGTTTTGGCGCAGATAATAAACTGATCTCAATAATTAGATCAGACGATAGATAATTATATTGTAAAAACAATTACTTAGTGTGTTTTCCCCCGGTTCCAGAAAAATTAGATGTTTAAGATAAAATAGATTATCCTCATAGCTATATTGTTAACTAATTGAAATTATTGTCAAAAGCTAATATGAATAAGTATATGCCAAATATTCGTCTACCCTTTGTCAAAGGTGAGTCACAATCAATCGAAGATCGACGTTGCAGCAACATTGAGTTTTCCTTGCCTAGATTGGGTAGCAAACCTAAACTACTTGACCTCAATAGTAAAAAATTACAGGCATTTTTACATAATTATAGCGCCGAAAAAACACAACAAATAAGAGAAGCGCTTAAGTATATTGAGCAGTTGAATAAATCTGATGTAAAAACTTTGCAACGTTTCGACCTGACAAATATTATCATGACTACGACCGGTCAGGCTATGACAGATCTCTATCGAAATAATATTTCAAAAGGAGCCAGTTTTCCTGAAAGTACTGAAAGAAAAACTGACCTTACTTCGATTATTGCATTGTTACAGAGTTTGATTGTTTCTTATAAATTAATACTTGTAAGTGATTACGCACTCCCTATTAAAAAGTTTAATCAAATACAAGAACGCCTTGCTTTTTCATTATTAAGGATTCTTGAACTTTCATTATGGTTACAACGACTATTGGCGATTCGTTTTCAAAAATTATCCATCCAGAACTGGAAAGAACTGAATTTAGTATTTTTTATCTATGCTAATCATTTCGATATTAATGAGGATAAACCCTTAGTGGAGCAGTTATCACTATATAAGGCGTCAGGCATATTGTGTGACAAGAATTCCAGACGAAGTGCAGCATCAGTTTACCAGTCAATACAAATATTTGGTTTGTTGGATATTTCCAGTTGGCCATCAAATGCAATGCAAAGCGTAGAACAATATCTTGAACAGCATGAAGATCTGTGCGGCTTATCTATTAAGGAATTAAGTAGTTTGCCTGATCATACAGTGGTGACTTATTCAGCATACCCAGGTGTCCCAATGTTTAATATGCCGGAAACAAAACAGTCAGCATGTTACATAGATATCAGTAGAATGAAGAAGCAGGTTGAACGAGATATAGATATACTGGAACAGAAAAATTTTATAGGCGAGGATGAAAAAAGCAGGCTGAAGCCACATGGTAAGGTAGACGAGCTGGAAAGTAATGCCGGCTTATTACAGTTATTGATTAAAAATCTTTCGCAAAGTGACCGTCAGGAAGAGCGAAAATCTTTATACGGATCAAAAATTGTTCACATCTATAATGGGCTTGCGGCAAGTTATCGTTATCTGTATGAGCAAAGTGAAACACGCGGGCGTAGTGAGGAAGATGAGAATTATTTTCATAATGCTGCCGCCAAGCATTCATCATTACTTGTTGATTCTGAATCCGATGTATTGGAGTTTCAATGGAGGATTATTAATGAAAGCACAGGTGGTTATCTTATCAGGACTGTTGAAACTAAATATATGCATACTATGGAAGTGGGGCAATTAATTGCAATAACCGCAGATGATGCTGTTGTGCCAGCCCAGCTGGGGTTTATTACTCGACTGGATCGTTTGCGTGAAAACGAGATTGATGTTGCAGTTGTGAAAGTATCTAATTATGCGCAGGCCGTAACAATACTCGAGCCAGGGCAAGAGAATAAAGGACGTGATTTGATGCCAGGCATTCTCATAAAAAACACCGAAGAGAAATGGCACATTATTTTACCCCGGCATGTTAAATATGTCTCCGGAACACCCGTGGTTATCAAGCGTGAAAATAATCATATACCCGTGAGGTTAGGTGATACTGTTTTAACAAAAAATGGATTTATTATGTTTGAAGCTCGGTCGCCTGGCTTAAAGTAATCGGACAAGTATATATGTTTCTATCGTTCAGGTTCATATTTCGTATAGCCAAGTTCCTGGTCATTTTATTTTTGTTTATGGTTGTATATCAATCAGATCTGAAGGCTGATATACCTATAACTGAAAAAGGATTTAATGACACGTTACTAGATGAGGGTATTGAATTGCCTGCCTGGTTCAAGCTTAGTTTCCTTGATATCAAAGAAGACATTGAAGAGGCAAAGCAGGCAGGCAAAAAAGGGTTGGTATTATATTTTGGCATGAGTAAGTGCCCATATTGCAAGGCATTAATCGAGAATAATTTTGGTAAAAATGATATTGCAAGATACACGCAGCAAAATTTTGATGTTGTGGCTATTGATGTAAAGGGAAACAGGAATGTGACAACGGCTTCGGGCGAAGTTATGTCTGAAAAAGAGTTTGCTATTCGTAGTCAAGCTAATTTCACACCAACGCTTATTTTTTATAATCATTCAGGTAAGGAGGTGCATAGACTGGTAGGTTACTATGCAGTTTACAGATTTAGAGCTGCACTTGAATACGTGGCGGATGAGCATTATAAGAATGAAATATTTAAATCTTATCTTGCGAGAGGTGACATGCCCGAAAAAGAAAATATGGGCGAGATTAATTACCGATCTTTTTCTATGACAAAACCCTATATATTAGGTCGTAAAACTATAAGATCACAAAGACCTTTGTTGGTAATTTTCGAACAAAATAACTGTCATGCATGCAATGTTTTACATGCTGATGTGTTGGATAGAAAAGAAATAACAAATGTATTCCCCGATCTGGATGTTGTGCAGTTAGATGTTTCTGATAGTAGTGTGCTAGTTACACCTGATGAGAAAAAAATTAGTGTAGAAAAGTGGGCGCAGAATTTAAATATTTTCTATACACCAACATTATTATTTTATGATGAAAGAGGAGATGAGATACTCAGATTAGGCTCCGTTTCACATTTCAATCGATTGAATAATGTCGTTAAATACATAAGTACAAAAGCATATAAACATTATAATAATTATGCCGAATGGAAGCATAAACAATAGTATTTATTTGGTACTCAAGTGTTCGCTTATGGTTTCTCAGGAATTAATCTGTGGTTAGTATAAAAAATCCCAAAGATGAGATGAACTCAGTGTTTTCACTTGAACAGTGGATGTTGAAGCTGGAAGGTAGATTTCTCGATGACCAATTAGAGCGGATAAGAGAAGCCGCTACAATGGCACTGGTTGCGCATAAACATCAGAAAAGAGCTTCAGGTGAACCCTATGCAATCCATGTATTTGAGGTTGCTGAGATACTCCTTGATCTGGGGCTGGATTATGAATCGATTATTGCTGCAATATTACATGATGTTGTAGAAGATACTTCGGTTACACTCGAACAACTAGAGTCTATATTCGGCAGTTCAATCAGTATGCTGGTTGATGGCGTTACAAAAATGGCCTTGGTGAAAAATACGCCAATCAGACAAGCAGGGAAACATAAAAAAAATTGGGGAAATGCTGAAAGCCTACGTAAGATGCTACTTGCAATGGTGGAGGATGTCAGGGTGATCCTTATAAAACTTGCGGATCGTTTACATAATCTCCGGACATTGAAGCACTTGTCTGTCGAGAAACAGAAAAGAATCGCAGAAGAAACGCTGGATATTTATGCGCCTTTGGCAAACAGAATGGGGATCTGGCAAATTAAATGGGAATTGGAAGATTTGTCCTTCCGGTACATAGAGCCCGATCAATATAAAAAAATTGCAAAATTGCTCGATGAACGCAGGTTGGATAGGGAAATATTTATCAATGAAGCGATTGATATTCTGACCATGGAATTTGACAAAGCGGGTATAGAAGCTGAACTATCAGGTAGGCCCAAACATATATATAGTATCTGGAAAAAAATGGATAGAAAAGGCGTTGCTTTCCACGATATATTTGATGTAAGTGCGGTACGAGTGTTAGTGAATGATGTGACTGATTGTTATGCTGTGTTAGGTATTGTGCATACACTATGGCCGCATATCCCAACGGAATTTGATGACTATATTGCCACTCCCAAAGGTAATAACTATCAGTCTTTACATACCGCAGTTTCAGGCCCAGGTGGAAAAACCCTTGAAGTGCAAATAAGAACTGTCGATATGCATAAACATGCGGAACTTGGTGTGGCCTCACATTGGCGTTATAAAGAAGGTGGAAAATACGATCCTGGATTTGAGCATAAAATACAATGGTTACGCCAACTATTAGAATGGAAAGACGAAGAATCTGATGCGGATGGTTTTGTCGACCGGTTTAAATCAGAGGTATTTGAGGATCGCGTATATGTGTTAACACCTAAAGGTAATGTTGTTGATCTTGCCATGGGTGCTACGCCGTTGGATTTTGCATATCATATACATACTGAAGTCGGTCATCATTGTAGAGGAGCCAAAATTAATGGCTCTATTGTTCAGCTAACATACACTTTAAAAACAGGTGATCAGGTAGAAGTGCTTGGTTCAAAATCAGGAACCCCTAGTCGTGACTGGATGAATTCACATCTGGGATACCTTAAAACATCCAGAGCACGAGCTAAAGTTCGAGCCTGGTTCACCCATCAGGATCTCGAAAAGAATGTACAGGCGGGTAATACAATTCTTGACAAAGAATTGTCGAAACTTGATTTAGCAAAAATAAAACATGATGTAATCGCTGAGAAGTTACATCTTGGTAACACACAGGAGTTGTATGCCGGTATTGGAAAGGGTGATATATCTGTAACGCAAATAGCTAATGTGGCTCAGGAAGTATCTTCACCCGTCCATGATGATACAAAAGTCCTGCAAAATGCAAAACCTGAAGAACGCAAGGATGTTCAGGGCGATGTGAAAATACATGGCGTAGGTAATCTTTTAACCTCGATTGCCCGCTGCTGTAAACCTGCACCTGGAGATGAAATAATTGGGTATATTACAATAGGTCGAGGTATTAGTATTCATCGTGCTGATTGCCCAAATGTCCTGCGGCAAGGACATGAAAGATTGATCGAGGTTTCGTGGAGTAAGGAGCAAGATGAGACGTATCCTGTTGATATAGCTGTATTGGCATATGATCGCCAGGGCTTGTTGAGTGATGTTACAAATGTTTTAACAGATGAAAAAGTTAACGTGTTAAGTATGAATACGCTTACAGACATAAAAGATCATAAAGCAAAAATGAAATTGACGCTTGAGGTTGATGGTATAACGCAGTTGAGCCGTTTGTTATCAAAAATCACTCAATTATCAAACGTTATCGAGGCTAAGAGGTGTAGTTCCTAGGTGGCATTCTTAGAGATTGCTGGGGATGTAGTACTGGATCCCGTAGGGCCGTAATCCCTGGTGCAGTCATGTATCACAGCGGCACTACTCATTGAATGCTGTATTATTGATAGAATATTCAAACCATGGGATCCAGGTATTGTAGGGGTAGTGTATTTCACAAACGCATATTTTGATATGAATGGCGCCCCGGAGACGATTCGAACGTCCGACCTATCGCTTAGGAGGCGATTGCTCTATCCAGCTGAGCTACCGGGGCATGTTGTATATTCATTTAGTAGGCAATTGAAATAAACGCAGACATTGTACACATAATTTTAAATTTGAGCTATTCTGATTTGACTATGATATCAGTCATTATTCCATTCATTAATGAAAAACAACGATTACCTGTCTTGTTAAAGCAGCTGAGACCAATATTGCAAAGTGGTCATGAAATTATATTAGTAGATGGCGGCAGTACAGATGGTTTTAGTATTGATAATAATATTGAAGGGATTACAACATATAATGTGGCTAAAGGCCGTGCCCATCAAATGAACCAGGGTGCGAGAATAGCTAAGGGGGATACATTCTGGTTTTTGCATGCTGATACATTATTCGAGAAACCAGTTATGGATTACATCAAGCAAATAGAAACCAGTTGTTCATCATGGGGAAGATTCAATATTAAACTATCGGGGAATAAAGCCATATTTTCGATAATAGAGTTCATGATAAATACTAGATCTGCTGTGAGCGGTATAGCAACAGGCGACCAGGGTATTTTTATATCTCGTGATTTTTTCAATAAAGTTGGTTGTTTCGATGAGATCGAAATTATGGAAGATGTGAAAATCAGTAAAAAATTAAAAAAAATATCCGCACCACACTGTATTAAAACAAAAATAATTACATCAAGCAGGCGTTGGCAAGCAAATGGTATTGTAAAGACGATACTTAAGATGTGGCTAATGCGGGTTTTATTTTTTATTGGTGTAAAACCCTCCAGGTTGATAAAGATTTACGAGAAATAAATGTCTTTTAAAACCTGTAACATATTGGTGTTTGTAAAAAGCCCGTTGCCAGGAAGAGTAAAAACGCGGCTGGGTAAGGATATAGGAACACGTAATGCTGCGCAGTTATATAAAAAAATGTTATATCAATTTTTGGAAAAACTAAGCCAGAATAATAAGTGTATGCTTGAATTGTGGTGTTATCCAGACACTAAACATCCTTTTCTAAGAAAATGTGCCAGAGATTTTAATCTTGTATTGAAGAGACAAAGCGGAGATGACTTAGGTTCAAAAATGAATAATGCTATTAGGCAGTCATTGAAGAATTATAAGCAATGCGTGCTCGTTGGTTCGGATATACCTGACATCGATAGTACGGATATACATCAAGCCAGGCAGTATTTGCGAGATGAAGATGGGGTTGTTATTTTGCCGACTCAAGATGGTGGCTATGGTTTGATCGCTATGAATACATATTTACCAATACTGTTCCGCAATATGAAGTGGAGTACTCCTGTGGTTATGAAACATACACTACAGCGAGCAAAAAAAAATAATATAAAATATCATTTATTAGCAGAAAAAATGGATATTGATACAAAAGCAGACTGGCGAAGGTACAAGTTGTCAGGCTAGTTGTTTATTTGAGGCTACCTATGCATCATTTTTAGGTAAACGTCGCATAAGGTCGCGTTGAAGTTCAATAACCAGTTTGCTAATGGTACGTTGATCTGTATTAGACATGCCAATAAATTTTCCGCCAATATGCTGACAATGATCCTGTTTATCATCGGTAGCGTATCTAATTTCCAGTTGGCATGTAACAGAGTTTTCATCGTCCAGCCTGATGTCACAGTAGGGCAGGACTTCTGACATAGACAGATGGTAGGGTGCATCCAGGATAACGCCTATGCCTGTTTCTGATAGATTTATAATTCGTCCGAAAACGGGTGTGCCATCATCACGTTTAAACTTTACAGGTATGTTGGTACCCAGGCCAATATTGATGCGGAAATTGTTTCGCTTCTGAAAATAGAGAATGTGGTCAGGAAAAGCCAGTTTGTAGATATGCGCCCCATGCTCTGTATCTGCTGAAGTAAGGGCACAGGAAAAGTGAATACCTATGCCATCCAATTTACTTTCAAATACCAGGTTTTTGTGAACTAATAATAAATCATGCGCCGCTTTTTTACTAAGCTCGTCAAGTAATATGAATTGATTATCGACATTTACAGCAAGAATTGAGCTAAAAAATACATCGGGGACACCGGGCATGGATACTTGAATCAAGGCGTGCTGGTTCCTTAACTTTTCCAGTATTTTCCCGGCTTCATAAACGTTTGTAATTCTTTTTCCATCCACAATATTGTCTTATGATCTTATTTTAGGTTAATGCATTAGATAATAACTTAATATTCGTATGTGGGCCAGATTATACTTTCGCGATTTCTCTTCCGATTCCCTGGTGTTCTTCCTGACCATTGGCATTATATGTTTGTTGAGTTCCTGTCTGACCATAGAGTATTGTAAGGGCATTTTTTACGGCACGTAAGCTATTATCCACAACACTACCATTAAGCATGTTTAGTGTCTGACAGCTCTTGATGTTCTCCATCAGTATGTTCCATTGCTTTTGCAGGGTATCTTTATTATCACACCAGGCTATGCAGGATTCTATCCCATCTCGACCGGGTGTAAACCCACAGGTTTGTACCAGAGCGTTAAGTTTAGCGTTATATGAATCCAGGCTGCTGATGATAGTATTCTTGGAATTGCTAATAGATGCCAGTAAATCAGATTCTTTGGGTAAAAGGTCTTTCTCTTGTTGCAATAACTTATTAAGAGCCAGCGTTTCTTTTAAGCCTATCTCGACCAGATCATTTAGCGATATGTAACAACTATTTTTATCCATAATTATGTCTTATCTGGTTGCTTCTAACAGAGATTCATAACGTGTGAATTTATTTGCAATGCTTTCAGCCGAAATTATGTGATTTCCGCTGTTAAGGTTTTCTCTTGTCTGTGCAACTTTTTCAGCATCCACTACAGGGTAGGATTCAAGCTGTGCTTCCAGTTGTTGTATGAGCCGACCAGAATCGGTAAATGAAATAGTGTCACTTGCAGCAAGAGTGGCATTGCCAGTTGATGCACTACTCGTTTTATCATCCGTTACAGCTGTCTGCTTGTTTTTAGATGTATTTGTGATATGTGTGTTATTAATATCATTAATAGAAATAGCCATAGCTAAATGCTCCTGGAATACGGGTGTATAACACCGTTAATATTATCGTCAAAATAATGAAAAACTTGAGATTCGGTCATAACATGTTTACCTTTACCTGACCTCGTTTTATTGCAATTCCTTCAATAACTCGTTTTGAATGCAAATTCTTTACGCGTACTTGCTCACCTGCAGCGGCATCATTTAATGCTTTACCTTTCATCCTTACTATGACGCCTGAGGTTTCTGCGATAATGGTGACACTCTCTCCACGTTTGATGAGTTTTGATTTTGTCAGCAAAACAGGCATTATAATTTGGCCCTTGGAGATATAACGCTTGGCTGCTGATCCATCGAACCGTGTAATATCAGTGATGTATCGCCCATTTAATGCAGTAATATTATGTTTTACAAGTTCAACAGAGAAACGGGTTATTTTCTCTCCCCTGCGTATAATCGATTTTGCGACATAGATTGGTTTGAATGCATGTACAGTCGCTTGAATATAAATTTTCCACATTTGGTCACTAGTGCAACTCACTGATACTGACAAATTGCCTGGCAGTGAGTTATTTCGCATTTGTATGTCCAGTGGCGCCTTGCATTTGCTCAATTTGAGTCGACTGTCCAATTGTCCAATTTGTACCTGATAATCTTCCAAATTATATTTTTCGGCCTGGCCCGTTAAATAAAGCCTTACGCTATCACGTATGTGATCGTGGCTTTCACCGTCAGGCGCACTGTTTGAGGCAAATGTTAGCCATGGCAGTAATAGGCCACTAAAACATGTCATCATCAGCATTGGAAGGTAGATTTTTTTCATAAATACAATTAAATCATAGTCTTGAAACGGTTTTAATCTATTTGCGTCAAAAAACAGTCGGATTTAACGACGATTTTTCCTGTTATCTGCATTAATGCAAGAGCTATGCCGGTTAATATTATTTAAGTTTGAAGTGATAAGCGCCGATATATTTTGCCAGATCAAACATAATTGTGTGGGAGTAAGGACAATGGCGGGACTTTTAGACAGTGTGGATATGCGTACGCAACTTGCCGGGCATAACCGCATGGAATTATTGCTTTTTAGACTGGGTAGCAGGCAACAATTCGGAATCAATGTATTTAAGGTCCAGGAAGTTATCCAGTGTCCGCCGTTAACCAAGCTGCCAAACGCGAATAGTGTTGTCAGGGGTGTGGCAAATATGCGTGGTAAAACTATCAGCGTCATGGATCTGGCTGAGGCAATTGGTATGCGCCCGGTTGAAGATACCTCTGAGTGTTTTATTGTTATTGCTGAATATAACCGCACAACACAGGGTTTTTTGGTGAGTTCGGTAGATCGCATTATTAATATGAATTGGGACAGCATAATGGCGCCGCCCAAAGCGACGGGGAGAAGTAGTTACTTAACAGCTGTTACCAAGGTCGAAGATGAACTTGTAGAGATTATTGATGTTGAACAAGTGATGTCAGAAATTCATGGCAGCATGGTTGAAGTATCGCAGGATGTTGTGGACAACACAGAATCATCCGGTGAAATTGTTAAACGGATTCTGGTTGCTGACGATTCGGTGGTTGCCCGTAATCAGGTGAAGCGTACTTTGGAGCAAATTGGTTATGAGGCTGTTTTAGCAAAAAGTGGCAAAGATGCGCTGGAGCAATTACAGGCAATGTCGAAACTAGGGCCGATAAATGAACAGATTGCATTGGTTATATCAGATATTGAGATGCCTGAAATGGATGGTTATACCCTGACGACAGCATTGCGAAAAGACCCTGCTTTGAAGGATCTATTTATAATGTTGCATACTTCTTTAAGTGGTGTTTTTAATAATGCGATGGTTGATAAGGTGGGAGCAAATAAATTCATTGCTAAATTTAATGCAGATGAGTTGGCAACTGGAGTAATGGAGGCCATTAGTATCCTGGAAAACAGGTGATTTGAGAACAGGTCTTTCTGATGAAGTCTTTGAGCTGCAATAAAATATACCGGTGTATAGCCGGTATATTTTATTGCAATTCCTTAAATTGCTTGTCGTTATATTACACTCGATGATGAGCGCACATAAACAATATTGGGTGTTTGGAGATAATAATGAAAATAATCCTATGTACAACACTATTAATTGTTAGCAGCTGTAATGTATTGGCATATACAGTTAATCCAGATAAAGACTCATGTTGAGCAGCGCCTAATGAATGTATTAAGGCGACGGCAAGATGGAGCAAATATGACAAAGGAAAATTAATTGTTAAATATAGAAATATGTGTGAGCATAGGTTATATGTTAGATATTGTAATGACCGAAAGTCCGGGAAACCAGATTGTGGCGCTACCGGTATCAGAGGTGGTGGTAGTTCATGGAGCACCTATAAAGCAACCGGGAATTATACCTGGAAGCATGTAGGTGTTTTAAAAGGCTCTAAGGATTGGGTATGCGCAGGGAAAGTGAAAGGGTGGAATGATTAGGAAAGTGGTCAGTTTGACGGCTACTGTATTCTCGTGAACAGTTTGGTTCAATATGGTCTTCCTGTCTTGACGGAAGGTTGTTTGAAGCCACTTTCGGCTTTAGGCAGTGTAGGCCAAGAATAATTACGATATTATTTATCAACGCGTTATCTTTTTAGTAGACAACTGTATTAATGTATATGATCATAATCAAGGATAACAAAGTGAATCAGGTCAGAATTAATGATTGAAAAAGCGGCTTCAAAAAACCTGGACGTCAGGGATTATGAGGGTTTTCGGAAATTTCTCGAAAATGAGTGTGGTATTGTTTTGGGCGATAATAAACAATACCTGGTAACCAGTCGTTTAAATCGTTTGTTGCAAGAGCATAAACTGGATTCACTAGGGGCATTAGTTACCTCTCTTAATAAAGATAGGGGACGTGAACTAACAAATCGTGTCGTTGAAGCGATGACAACCAATGAAACATCGTGGTTCAGGGACATTCATCCATTTAATACGTTAAAAGAACGCATCTTACCCGAGTTGGCAAAAAATCGACGGGCGCCTCTGCGGATATGGTCTGCAGCGTGTTCATCCGGCCAGGAACCCTATTCTATTAGTATGACCATACATGAATTTCAGGGGGCTAATCCTGGTTTGCTAAATTCTGACGTGCAAATTGTAGCGACTGATATTTCTCCTGCTATCCTGAGTGCCGCCGAAAAAGGACATTATGATGATATGTCCATGGCAAGAGGTCTCTCACCTGAACGTAAGAAAAAATATTTTAAGGAAACCCCTAATTACTGGCAAATTAATTCAATAATCAGCTCACGTGTTCAATGCAGGCAGCTTAACCTGTTGCAAAGTTATGCTTTACTAGGGCGTTTTGATATTATTTTTTGTCGTAATGTACTGATTTATTTTTCAACTGAATCAAAAAGACAGATCCTTGAGAAAATGTGTAAAACATTGAATCCGGGTGGTTATCTGTTTCTTGGTGGTTCTGAATCGATCACTGGTATCAGTGATGAATTGAATATGGTCAGAACAAATGGTGGCGTTGTTTACCAGTTAAAAACCTGATCGAGATCTAGATAGCCCAAACAAATATTGCCGCCAGGCGGAAAACATTGCCGCTTCGGTCAGTACTAACCACCTCATTTTAAACTAAACCCCGCATTTATAAACACTTCTAGTCTTTGGCACGCCTGTTGCACTGTAGTTAATGTACAGAACTAACAGGATTCGAAGCATGCCATTAAATTTTGATAAAGCACTGGGTAGTCACGAGAGAGCACTGATGATTCAGTCTCGCCGTGCCAGTGCTATTTCTTCAAATATTGTTAATGCAGATACACCTGAATACAAAGCAAGAGATGTTGATTTCAAACAGGTTTTGAAACGATCACAAGGTGACTTCCTGTCTATGAAAGCAACCAGTTCAAAACATATGCAAGCTGAAGGTGTTGATACTATGGGTGTGGCATTGAAATATAGAATTCCTTTGCAACCCTCATTGGATGGTAACACGGTAGACCTGGATCAGGAAAAATCTGCGTATGCAGAAAATGCTATGCGTTATCAAACCACTTTACAATTTTTAACCGGTCGATTTCAAGGCATCAGAGGTGCCTTGCGTGGAGAATAAGAATGGGATTACTCAGTGTATTTGATATAGCAGGGTCTGGTATGAGTGCACAGACCGTTCGTTTAAATACGGTGGCCAGTAACATGGCTAACGCAAATAATGTAAGCACAGAAAAGGGTGATGCCTATCGTGCCAAAATGCCGGTATTTGCAACAGTCATGCAAGACGTCAATACCAATAATGAAAGTGCAGGTGTACGAGTGATGCGTATCGAGGAGAGTAATCTTGAAGCAACCCGATTATATGATCCAGGTAATCCTCTTGCCAACGAACAAGGTTATGTATATCAGGCAAACGTTAACTCGATTGAAGAAATGGCTAATATGATTTCAGCCTCACGTTCTTATCAAAATAATGTAGAAGTCATGAATACGGCCAAACAATTATTGCAAGCAACATTAAAACTCGGTCAATAAGGGGAAGTCACGATGGTAGCAGCAGTCAATAATAGTGTTTTCCAGGATCTGGGTGTTGGTAAACCTGCAGCCAAGGAAAACGATTCGCTTGGTCAGGAACAGTTTCTGAAGCTGCTAACAACACAGCTACAAAATCAGGATCCATTCAAACCACTGGAGAATGGCGAGTTTCTGGGGCAGATCGCACAATTTAGTACGGTGTCGGGTATACAGGATCTGCAAGAGTCGTTTAAATCTTTTGCATCTTCCATTACACCCAATCAGGGCTTGCAGGCAGCCGGGTTAATTAATCGTAATGTGCTTGTTTCCTCCGATACCCTAACGGTTGATGCTCAAGGTATGAATGGTGCATTTGACCTGCCATCTCGTGCATCACAGGTAACCGTTTCAGTATATGGCGCAGCAGGGCAAGTACTACATAGCATAAATCTTGGTGAACAAACTGCCGGGGTCAGTCGTTACAAGTGGGATGGTCGGTTGGGAGACGGTTCAGAGTTACCAGCGGGCAAATACAAAGTTTCAGTTGATGCACTCGTGAATAATGAAAATGTTGCAATCAAGAATTTTGCTGATGCATCGGTCGAGAGCATTACTTTCGGAAACACGGGAAATGAAATTAACGTCAATATTCGTGGTCTTGGCAGCCGTCCATTTTCAGAAATTTTACAAATTAGTTAGCAGACAGAGGAATTAATTATGCCTTTTAGAATAGCACTGAGTGGTTTGAATGCAGCATCATCTGATCTGCGGGTTATTGGTAACAACGTTGCTAATGCAAGTACAACCGGATTTAAAAAATCCAGAGTCGAATTTGCCGACATTTATGCCGAGTCATCGTCTACAAATGCGATTGGTGCCGGTGTCAAGGTATCTTCTGTAAAGCAGGAGTTTGCCCAGGGAAATATCGATTTTACAAATAATAACCTTGACCTGGCGATTAGTGGCGAAGGGTTTTTCCGTCTCAATGACAACGGGGTTACTAAATACAGCCGCGCCGGCAGTTTTGGTGTTGATCGTGCTGGTTTCGTTGTAAATAGTGAAGCCCAGCGATTAACAGGTTTTACGGCTGACGCAACTGGTAATATTACCGGCGCATTGGGTGATATTCAGTTAAGCACAAATGATTTGTCGCCTAATCCAACAACAACCGTCGACCTGATTGCAAATCTGGATGCATCGCAAACAGCTATTACAGTGGCGTTTGATCGTACAGATGCAACAACCTATAACCATTCTACATCATTAACTACGTATGATTCGCAGGGTAATTCACTGTTACAAACATTATATTTCCAGAAAACGGCAACCTCAGGTGACTGGAATATGTTTTCCTATTTGACTGAGCCATCAGGTGCCGTGGACGAAATGATTCCATTAAATGGTGTTACTGGTGACCCGACTGTTATGCGATTTGATAGTAACGGTCAGTTGACAAATATAAATACTGGAGCTGGATTTCCCGCCACACCTGTGACGATTGCAACGTACCAACCGACTACGTTAGGTACAGGCGCATCAGCAGCGAATATCGGTATTACATTATCTTCAATGACACAGTACGGCACAGAGTTTGGTGTCAATGCGTTGGTACAGGACGGTTATACCACGGGGCGTTTGAGTGGTGTGGATGTTGGTGATACCGGTGTGGTTGCCGCACGTTATACCAATGGTCAAACATTAACGCTGGCGCAAGTAGCAATGGCAAACTTCAGTAACCTTAATGGCTTGCTGCAGTTAGGTGATACCAGCTGGGCTGAAACATTTGATTCCGGGTCAGCTCTGGTCGGTACACCTGGAACAGGCACATTAGGCAATATACAGTCTGGCGCATTGGAAGGTTCGAATGTGGATTTGACAGAACAATTAGTAAATATGATTACCGCTCAACGTAATTTCCAGGCTAATGCCCAGGTCATTGAAACGGCTGATACGGTTACTCAAACCATTATCAATATTCGATAGTGACAATGTGTTTTGATATTGACTGTAACTAACGAGGAATAAACTGTGGACAAGATGTTATACATTTCCATGTCTGGCCTGAAACAGATTATGCAGGCCCAGGCCGCTAATTCTCATAATCTGGCAAATGTCAGTACGCCAGGTTTTAAGGCAGATTTGCAAGCCTTTAAGGATATGCAGGTCTATGGTGATGGTTATGCCAGTCGCAGTTATACCGATGTTGGTTCTAATGGCGTTGATCATACATCAGGTTCGATTATTCATACCGGTAAAGACCTTGATGTTGCAATCAAGGGGGAAGGTTATTTGACTGTGCAGTCCAGTGATGGACGGGAAGCCTATTCGCGAGCAGGGAATATGCATATTAGTGCGAATGGATTATTACAAGATAGTAGCGGCCGTGCTGTATTAGGTAATGGTGGACCTATCAGTATACCGCCAGCCGAGAAAATGGAAATTGGTGTTGATGGCACGATTTCAATTGTCCCGTTGGGGCAGGACGCCAGCACCCTTGCTGTTATTGATCGTATCAAACTGGTTACTGTAGACAAAACACAGTTGTCTAAAGAAAGTGATGGCCTTTTGTATCTTGCTAATAACGAAACCGCATCAGCAGATGCAAGTGTACGTCTGGTTCAAGGTTCGCTGGAAAGCAGTAATGTAAATGTTATCGATGCGATGGTAGATATGATCAATCTCGCACGAACATTTGAAATGCAAAGTAAAGTGATGCAAGTATCGAAAGAGAATGATGCAAAGTCTGGGAAATTATTGTCACTTAATTAATTATAGATGTTACTTTTTGGAGGTAGATTATGAATCCGGCATTATGGATTTCAAAAACAGGCGTAGATGCACAACAGACTCGTATGGCTGTTATTTCAAATAATCTTGCTAATGTAAACACAACCGGCTTTAAACGCGGTAAGGCAATGTTTGAAGACTTGTTATATCAGAATATTCGTCAGGTTGGCGGTCAGTCCTCGCAAGGAACGCAATTGCCTTCAGGGTTGTCGCTGGGCGCAGGTGTTAGGACCGTTGCGACAGAAAAAATACATACCCAGGGTAATGTTGTAAAGACAGATAACTCACTGGATATGGCGATTCAGGGTCGGGGGTTTTTCCAGATATTGACTCCGGATGGGACTACCGCCTATAGCCGTGACGGATCATTTCAGGTGGATTCAACCGGGCAGGTTGTGACATCAAACGGTTATCCACTACAACCCAGCATAACGGTGCCTGCTAATGTGGCATCAATAACAATCGGAACAGATGGCGTTATAGAAGCACAAGTGGCAGGGCAAACTACAGCGACAACACTTGGCACAATTCAATTAGCTGATTTTATTAATCCTGCCGGGTTACAAGCGGTAGGTGAGAATTTATATCAGGAGTCAACATCCAGCGGTACGCCAACCACGGCTAACCCTGCCTCTTCGGGATTAGGTTCTTTGTTACAAGGTTTTGTTGAAAGCTCTAATGTAAATGTCGTTGAAGAGTTAGTTAACATGATTGAAGCACAACGTGCGTATGAGATGAATTCAAAGGCAATCTCAACGACTGACGATATGCTCCAATATGCAGCGCAACAGTTATAACTGGCATGAATCTGGCATATAGATTCAGTGTGAATGGATTAATTTAAGCAGGATAAAATATGAACATTCTGGCAGGCAAACCAATAAAGACGCTGATATTAATATTGTCAGGCGTAATGGTATTGAGCGGCTGTATCACACAAGAAAGACGCCCAGCTGATGCTAACTATAAACCCAGTGAGCCTGTCATGCCCAAGACAATGCCTATCAAAATGGGTTCTATCTACCAAGGGCAGGCCAGTAGTTTTATTTTCGAGGACATGAAAGCCCGTCGCGTTGGTGATGTATTGACAATTGTACTGTCAGAAAAAACCAATGCCACTAAATCAGCAACCACTACTACCAAGAAAGAAAATACAACAGATCTCGGGACGCCAACTTTATTTGGTGGAAGTCTGACACATGGTGGAAGGAATTTACTGGCAACCGATATCGAGACTTCACAGGAATTTACTGGTGAGGGTGACAGTGCTCAAAGTAATGCGCTAACAGGCACCATAACTGTAACGGTCGCTAAAGTTTTTGCTAATGGGAATTTGTTTGTCAAAGGACAGAAAACCTTGTTTCTGAATCAGGGTGATGAATATATCCAGATATCCGGCATCGTAAGGCAGGCAGACGTTGGTCAGAATAATAGGGTGTCTTCGACACTGTTGGCAGATGCAAGAATTGCATATAGTGGTAATGGTTCAGTTTCTGATGCGAATAAAATGGGCTGGCTTGCACGTTTCTTTAATAGCGAGTTATGGCCTCTCTAATTAATTAATGACCAGGTAACAATATGAAAAAAATCTTAATAACATTGGTATTATTATCGCTCGCACCGACAGGTTATGCTGAACGTATTAAAGATCTGGTCAGTATTGCAGGCGTGCGTTCGAATCAGTTGCTGGGTTATGGGCTTGTAGTGGGGCTTGATGGTACTGGTGGCAAAACACAGTTTTCGAAACAAAGTCTCAAGAATATGCTGAACCGTTTTGGCATCAGCATCCCGGCTAACGTTAGCCTCAATTCTAAAAATATTGCTGCAGTTGCAGTTCATGCAGAGCTACCACCTTTTACTAAACCCGGGCAGTCTATTGATATAACCGTGTCATCACTGGGCGACGCAAAAAGTCTGCGTGGCGGTAGTCTGCTCATGACCCCACTGAAAGGTGCTGATGGACAGGTTTACGCAATGGCGCAAGGAAATCTGGTAGTAGGTGGTTTTGGTGTGTCAGGCAGTGATGGTTCAAAGGTTACACTAAATATACCTAGTGTCGGTCGCATACCGGGTGGCGCTATGGTTGAAAGAATTGTTCCGAATGCGTTTGCCCAGGGTGATTCAATCGTACTAAACCTGAGACTTGCAGACTTCACAACGGCAAACCGAATTGCAAAATCAATTAATCACACAATTGGACCTGGTATTGCCCGGCCCATTGACGCTATTTCAATCAAGGTAAATTCTCCCAGAGACAGGTCGCAACGTGTTGCATTCGTGTCGCTGCTGGAAAATATTAATGTGGTTCCTGCAGAGGCTGCGGCGAAAATTATCGTGAATTCACGGACTGGCACTATCATTATTGGTAAATATGTAAAAGTGTTGCCAGCCGCGATAACGCACGGCAGTCTTTCAGTAACCATTACTGAAAGTAGTAAGGTCAGTCAACCTGCGCCAATATCAGGTGGTGATACCGTTGTAACACCAGTAACCGACATACAAGTAAAACAGGAAAATAATCGTATGTTTTTGTTTAATCCTGGTGTGAAACTGGATGAGATTGTGCGAGCGGTTAATCAGGTGGGTGCAGCTCCTGGTGACCTCGTCGCAATTCTGGAAGCATTGAAACAAGCTGGCGCACTACGTGCCGACTTGATTGTAATCTAATATCGAGACTATGTGAAAAATGCCAGTTAACGGATTTCAAACCAGTAGTGCATATACCGACTTGAGCTCACTCAAGGCGTTAAAAGGTCAGTCGAAGGCTGGTGATAGTCAGGCCATTAAAGAGGTTGCACAACAGTTTGAAGCGATTTTTTTACAGATGATGTTGTCCTCCATGCGCAAGACTGTAGAAATCAATGAAGAGTTTAGCAATGAGAAGTCAATGTACTATGACTTGTTCGATAAACAGGTAGCCATGGAGATGTCCAGTCATGGTGGTATTGGTATGGCTAAAATGATCATGTCTCAGTTAACGGGTAAGGCACAACAGGGCGAAGAAAAACAGGCTCATGGGTTGCAGATGCCCATTAGACCTGCGCATGTCAACAAGGCAGTTTCGCAAAAAACATCAATTGATTTACCATCAGTGAAAATTCAGAAGGCGACTCTGTCTGAGTCAGTGATAGCACAAAAATTAAATGTTAAACCCGTGGAAACCGTTGAAGTAAAAAAACCACTTGAAGCGGTTTCAGAAGCAAAAGAGATCAAAGGGTTTCAGTTTGATTCTCCTATGCAGTTTTTGCGTCAACTTTGGCATGGTACGAGTGA